>Ga0209060_10000099_pt1 | contig 234167 bp, 221 predicted proteins | sample Coa_R1_8_FD_187155 | JGI IMG/M metagenome (GOLD analysis project Ga0209060, IMG submission 187155) | Surface soil microbial communities from Centralia Pennsylvania, which are recovering from an underground coalmine fire - Coalmine... | ecosystem: Environmental > Terrestrial > Soil >...
TGAACAGCCGCTTCCCGTGCGCGAGGCGCTCCGGCGTCGGCGCGAGGGGATTCGTGAGCGTCGTCGCGGCCACGTCCCGGCTCATCGGCGGCTCGCCGCCCGCGACCGGGAGCGTGCCCGCGGGCATCACGCGGGGCGGGACGGCAAGTGGCTGCACGGCCGCGCCCCGGAACATGTCGTGGCTCCAGGGCCAAGCCCGGGCCTCGCCCGCGCCGAGCACGAAGATCGACGCCACGCCGAGCACCCGAGCGACGTCACGTCTGGTCGTGGCGCACCTCCGCCGCGCCGGCCGCGCGCAGCGCCGCCTCGATCATCGCCCCGTGCGCCGGGTGGCAGCGCACGACCACGCCGAAGCGGTCGTCGCTGAATCGTGGGTGGTAGTCGGGCTCGGGGTCGAGCCGGGGGAAGCGGGCGTGGACGAGGAAGCCCGTGAGCCCGGCGAGCGCACCGAAAAGGATCGTCAGCTCGAAGGCGATGATGACGAACGGCGGGATCGAGACGATCGGCATACCGCCGGTGACGTGCGGGTACTCGAGCGAGAGGCCGATCGTGAGCCAGAAGCCGCAGGCGCAGCCGGTGAGCCCGCCGAGGAGCACCCAGAGCCGCACGGGGCTCCGGCGCTGCCCGAGCGCGTGCTCGAGCGCCTCGCACGGGAAGGGCGAGAACACCTGCGCCAGCTCGACGCCCGCCCGCCGCACGGCCTCGACGCCGCGCACGCACGCGGCCTCGTCGGGGAAGAGGCCCGTCACGCGCAGCGCGTCGGTCATGCCGCCCGCGCCTCGGTCACCTCGTGCGCCCGGTGCAGCCACGGGATGCCCTCCTTCAGCTCGGTCATGGACACGATGGGCAGGAACTTGGTGAAAAGCGTGAACCACATGAGGAACCAGGCGAAGCTCGCGCCGGTGATCGTCATCTCGACCCACGTGGGGTGGTAGACGCCCCACTGCGACGGCATGAAGTTGGTCGCCAGCGAGCCCGCGATGATCACGAAGCGCTCGAGCCACATGCCGACGTTGATGAACAGCGAGATCACGAACAGCGCGCGCAGGTTGCGGCGGATGCGCGGCGAGAAGAGCAGGAGCGGAATCACGCAGTTGCAGGTCACCATGGTCCAGGAGAGCGGCGCGTACGGGCCGACATAGCGCAGGCGAAAGGTCGCCTGCTCGAAGGGATTGGCGCTGTACCAGGCCATGAAGCTCTCGGCGGCGTAGGAGTAGGTGACCACCAGCGACATCAGGAGGATCACCTTGGCGAGGCTGTCGAAGTGCCAGGGCGTGATCGCCTCCTCGAGGCCGAGGAGGCGGCGTACGGGGATCAGCAGCGTGAGCACCAGCGCGCATCCCGAGAAGATCGCGCCGGCGACGAAGTAGGGCGCGAAGATCGTGCTGTGCCACCCGGGGAGCTGCGCCATCGCGAAGTCCCAGGACACGACGCTGTGCACGGAGATCACGAGCGGCGTCGCGAGCCCGGCGAGCAGCAGGTACGCCATCGAGAAGTGTCGCCACTGCTCGGCGGTGCCGTGCCAGCCGAGCGCGAGGAGCGTGTAGAAGCGCCGCCGCCAGCCCGTCGCCGCGTCGCGTGCCGCGGCGACGTCGGGGACGAGGCCCATGAAGAGGAAGGTGACGCTCACGATGAGGTAGGTGCTCACGGCGAACGCGTCCCATACCAGCGGCGAGCGGAAGTTCGGCTGCAGCCAGCGCTCGTTGGGGTAGGGCAGCAGCCAGTAGAAGAACCAGACCCGCCCGAGATGGATGAGCGGGAAGAGCCCGGCGGTCATCACCGCGAACACGGTCATGGTCTCGGCGGCACGGTAGACGGGCGTCCGCCAGCGGCTGCGGAAGAGGAAGAGGATCGCCGAGATGAGCGTGCCCGAGTGGGCGATCCCGACCCAGAAGACGAAGTTCGTGATGTACGTCGCCCACATGACCGGCTGGCGCAGCCCGGTCACGCCGAGCCCGGTCCACACCTGGAACATCCAGGTGGTCGCGCCGGCGGCCACCATCGCGGCGAGGAGGGCCACCAGTGTCCAGTAGGCGCGCCCGGGCGGCGCCAGCGTGCGCAGCACGAGCCGGTTGATCCCGGCGTAGTCGAGGTCGTGCCCCGGCGCGCTCACGTCGCCTCCGGGGGGCGGAAGAGCTGGCGGAGGTAGACCACCGCCGGCTCGGTGCCGAGCTCTTCGAGGGCGCGGTAGGCGCGCCGCCGGTGCTCGTCGCGGCGGCGCACCATCGCGCTGCCCGCGTCCTTGAGGTCGCCGAAGGTGATCGCGCGGGCGGGGCAGGTCTGCGCGCACGCGGGCACGATCTCGCCGTCGCGCAGGGGACGCTGCGCGGCGCGGGCGTCCATCTCCGCGGCGCGGATACGCTGCACGCAGAAGGTGCACTTCTCCATGACGCCGGCCCCGCGCACCGTGACGTCGGGGTTGAGCTGGAGGTGGAGAGGCGCCGGCCACTCGTTCCTGAACCAGTTGAAGCGCCGCACCTTGTAGGGGCAGTTGTTGTTGCAATAGCGGGTGCCGATGCAGCGGTTGTAGACCTGCCCGTTGAGGCCCTCCTCGGTGTGGAACGACGCGAACACCGGGCACACCGGCTCGCAGGGGGCGTGGTCGCACTGCTGGCAAAGCATCGGGGCGAGGTAGAGCGGCGGCGCGTCCGGCCCCTCGGGCACGAAGCGCTCGATGCGGATCCACGACATGATGTGGCCCCTGCCGACCTCGACGGGCCCGACGACCGGCACGTTGTTTTCGGCGTAGCAGGCGGTCACGCAGGCGCTGCAGCCGGTACAGGCGTTGAGGTCGATGGTCATGCCCCACTGGTGCGAGGGATACACGTGCTCGGGCCGGATCTCCGACGGCTCGGGGATCGCCGGCTCCGCGCGGGGCGGAACGCCGCCGTGGCGAAGGTCCGCGAGGCTGAGCGCCTCGATGATCGGACGGCCCATCATCGAGGACATGCCGACGGGCGACACGAGCGCCCGGTGTGCCCCGGTCCGCGCGGCCGTCACCGCCACGGTGCGGGCGCCGAGCGGCAGCACGCGCCAGGGGTTGTTGCCGCGGTCCGTGGCATAGCGCCCGTAGGCCGTGTGCCCCTGCCCGAGCGGGATGGCGAGCACGTTCGGGCGCACGCCGACCGAGAGGTGCGCGGGCACCTCGACGTGGGTGTCCGCCACACGCAGGTCGACCACGTCGCCCTCGCCGGCGCCGAGGCCGCGGGCGGTGTCGGGGTGGATCTCGACCCAGCTGTCCCAGACGATCTGGGCGACGGGCTCCGGGGTCTCCTGCAGCCAAGGCTTGTCGGCCCCGCGGCCGTCGTAGAGGAGCAGGTGGGGGAAGGCGAGCAGCGTGAGGCCGGCCGGCGCCAACGCGGTGTCGAGCCGCGCGGCGAGCGCGTCGGCGCGCAGCGCGACCGCCGCCGCGGGCGGCTCGCGGTAGTGGCCGCCCGCGCGCAGCGCCTGCTCCCAGAAGGCGGCGAACGGCTCGGGCGCGCCGATCCGGTCGTGGTAGGCGCGCCAGGTCGCCACGACCGCCTCGGCCGTGTCCCGCCACGGCAGGGGCGCCGACGCGAGCAGCACGTCGCCGAGCGGGCGCGAGTCGACGACCGGCTGCATCACCGGCTGCGCGAGCGCCCTCACGCCCGGCCGGGGCGCCGCGTCGCCCCACGCTTCGAGCGGGTGATGGATCGGGAGCAGGAGATGGGCGGCCTCGGCGGTCTCGTCGGGCACGCCACCGCACCAGACGACGAGCCCCACGTGCCCGAGCGCCTCGGCGACGCCGAGGGTGGGCGGCAGCGTGAAAAGTGGATTCGTGCCTGCCACGACCAGCACGTCGATCGCCCCGGCGCGCATGGCTTCGACGAGCCCGGCCACGTCCCGCGAGGCCGACGGCGGCTCGACCTCCCCGCGGAAGACGGCCGTGCTGCCGAGGCTGCCGGTGGCGGCGGCGAGCACGAAGGCGGCCACGTGGAGCGCCGGATCGGTCGTCCCGGCGAGCACGACGGGCGCTGCGGCGGCGGCGAGCCGGCGCGCGAGGCGGCGGATCCGCTCCGCATCGATCCCGGTGCGGACGGCGATTGCCTCGGGCTCGTAGCCGGCGGCGAAGCGCGCCAGCGCGGCCGGATCGACGCCGCCGCGGACCGGCCCCTCGCGGGCGAGCACGGCGAGCAGGGCCAGCGCGAGCGACGCCTCGGTGCCCGGGCGCGCCGCGAGCCACTCGTCGCACCTGGCGGCGGTGAGCCCGAGGCGCGGGCCGACCCAGGCCGACCAGCCGATCGTCGGCTCGCCTTCGCGCGGGCGCGGCGCGCGGAACGCGGCGTACTGGCGCGTCAGCTCGACCGGCGAGCGCCACGTCTCGAGGAAGTCGGCACCGAAGCTCACGAGCACGTCGGCGGCGTCGAGGCGATACGTCGGCAAATCGCGGCGACCGAAGCAGCGCTCGGCGGCCGCGCGCGCCGGCTCGTCGTCGAGCGGCTCGTGGACGACCCAGCGCGTCGAGCCGAAGGCGGCGAGCCAGCGCGGAACGATCGCGTCGAGGGTGGGGCCGCCGGAGGCGCTCAGAAAGGCGACCCGGTCACGGCCTGCGGCGGCGGCGCTGCGCAGCGCCGTCCGCAGCGCCTCGAGCGCGGACTCCCACGACAGGGGGGTGAGCGCGCCGCCCGGCGTCCGCCGCCGCGGCCCCGCGAGCCGATCGGGGTTGTAGAGCCCCTGGAGCGCCGCCTGGCCGCGGGCGCAGAGCGCGCCGGCGCCGATCGGGTCGCGCGGGTTGCCCTCGAGCTTGACGACGCGGCCCTCGCGCACCCGCGCCACCACGCCGCAGCCGGCGGGACATTCGTGGCACGCGGTGGCGTAGAACGTGGGCACGCCCGGGATCACGTTCTCGTCGGGCACGACGTAGGGCATGAGCTGGCGGCTCGGCACCTCGCCGCAGGCCGCCGCCGCGCCCGTGATCGCGGCCGCCTTCAGGAATCCGCGCCGGGACAGCTCGGCCGCCATCACGCCTCCCCTAGTAGTGGCACAGCGAACAGTCCTTGCTCACGCCGCGCGCGGTGTGGCACCCGATGCAGAACCCCATGTCGATGTCGCGGACCGGCTCGACCCGGTCCATGGTCTCCACCGGCCCGTGGCACTCCTGGCAACGGACGCCCGCGAGCACGTGCGGCCGGTGCGCGAAGCGCACGAAGTCGGGCAGCGTGTAGACCCGGTTCCACGCGATCTCGAACGCCGGCTGCCGGTGATCCGTCCACGGCTGCGTCACCGCCGGCAGCGCGCCGTGCTCGTTCATCTGCTCGTGACAGCCGACGCAGCGCCCGACCGGGGGGACGCCGGCGGTCGGCGAGCGCCGCGCGTACTCGTGGCAGTACTCGCACGGGATGTGCCGCTCCCCCGCGTGGATCCGATGGCTGAAGGCGATCGGCTGGACCACGTCGCGCCGCGGGGACCACGGACGCTGCGAAAGCGCGGCGGTGAGACCCCCGGCGACCAAAAGCAGGAGTACGACGGGCAGCACGAAGCGTGTCACCGCCCGGCCTGCGCATGGGGAGGATGCAGCGCGGTGGCCGCGCTCGACGCCACGGTAAGCGGCGTGCCGTCCGGCGCGGTCCCGTTGCGGGCGAGGAGGTAGGCGACGACGCCGAGATACTCGTCGCCGGAGAGAATCGCCGGCTGATCCGCCGGCATGGTGGCGGACACGAAGTCGTAGACGTCCTTCGCGGTGCGGAACTTCTGCCGGCGCAGCCGCTGATAGGCCCGCGGCTCGACCGGCAGCGCGCCCGCGCCGATGAGCTCGGGCGCGCGCAGGCCCTTGAAGGCGGCGTCCTTGCCCTGCCCGTCGGGGCCGTGGCAGCGGGCGCACTGGCGCTGATAGGTACGCGCGCCGGCCTGCACCTGCGCGGCCGTGAAGCCCCAGGCGGGCAGGGCCGCCAGCACGAGCGCCGCCGCGGCCGACGCACCGACGCGCGCGTCAGGCCTGCGCCGCCTGGCGAGCATCCCGCGCGTCCCCGGCGAACCGCGCTGCCACCACCCGCCAGTTCACGTTCGCGAAGAAGGCGTCGATGTACTTCGCGCGCTCGGTCGGCTTGTAGTCGACGAGGAAGGCGTGTTCCCACACGTCCATCACCAGCAGCGGCCGGAAGCCCGCGGGATGCCCGTGCTCGTGCAACGATATCCAGTGGTTGCTGAGCCGTCCGGTCTCCGGGTCCTGATAGAGAAGCGCCCAGCCGACGCCGCGCATGCTCGCCACGGCGGTGAAGTCCCGTTGCCAGCGCTCGAACCGCCCGAACGTCCGATCGAGCTCGCGGTAGAGGGGCGAGTCGCGCCCGGGGGGCTCGAAGCGCGGCGTGAGGTTCTCGAAGTACAGCTCGTGCAGCCGCATGCCGTTGTACTCGAAGCCCAGTCGGCGGGTGAGCTCGCTGTACGCGGGCGTGCCCGCCTTGCCTCCCGCCGCGAGCTCGGCGAGCTGCTCGTTCAGCCGGTTCGTGTTGTTGACGTACCCGGCATACAGCTCGAGATGCGTCTCGATCTGCAGGGTCGAAAGGCCGTGCAGGCCGGTCAGCTCGAATACCTTCACGGGATACGGTGCGATCATGCGCTCCTCCTCGAGACCACGGCGGTCATATATGGGACACAATGCAATTATATTGGAGCCAATACATCCGCTACCCGCGTACGTCAACTCCAGTTGCCCGCTGCGCCGTGCGGAGCTAAAAATTGCGTATGGAGCATGGAGGTGATGAGTTTCCCGAAAAACTCGAACAGAAGGAGCGGGCGGAGGAGGATCTCTTCTTCGCCCGCCGCGATCGGATGCTCGTCGAGCAGGCGCGGGCGCGCCGCGAGGACCGCCGGCGCCGGCGCCTGCAAGCGCTCGTGCGCATGCGCTGCCCCGACTGCGGAGCGCAGCTCGTCAGCGTGAAGCATCACGGAGTCGCCGTGGAGGAGTGCCCCGCGGGGCACGGCTTGTGGATGACGCGGGCCGAGCTGCACACGCTCGCCCGGCGCGAGCGCGACTCCTGGATCGGACGCTACTTCTACCGGCCGCGGCCGCTGCTCGAGTAGCATGGCCGTGCTCAGTGGCCGGCGGAGACCATCGCCGCCACGGTGAACCAGTCCGGAACGTCGCCCACCTTCTCGCCCTGATTGAAGTACCAGCCCTGCTCGCCCGGAAAGCGCGCGCTCGGCAGCGACGCCTTGGTGGCGTGCTCGAGTTGCTCGTCGACCATGACGATCGCCGGGACGAAGCCCATCTCGTCGGGATAGCGGATCGAGTTGGCGCCGCCCGGGAAGGCCTGATGGCGGAAGCTGAAGTCGTTGATCCAGATCTTCCACAGCTCGCCCGAGCGGTCGTAGATGTCGGTGAACGGGATCACCCACGCTTCCTTGTCGATGAAGATCACGCGCTTGCCGTAGGCGTACTGCGGCAGCTTGGACACGCCCTCGATGGCGTAGACGTGGCGCTTCTCCCACCCCTCGTCGAACGCCCAGTCGACCTTCGGGTCCCACTGCGCGGGATAGTGCTCGCCGTGCATGGGGGCGATCACGTCGCGCTCGCCGAGGTAGCGCCACGTCATCCAGGCCGGCTGGCCGGCGTAGCCGTAATAGCTGTCGACGTCGGTGTCCTGGCCGAAAAGCGCGTCGGAGCGCTGGGCGCTGGAGAGTCGCCGCACCCGGCGCAGCGTCGGCAGGTAGAGCCAGGAATCGTCCTGCTTGTTCGGGTCGAGGTAGCGGTAGCCGAGCGCGCCGACGCCCTTCAAGTCGAAGGGCTCGAGGATGGGGTAGAGGCCCTCCTGGGCGCGGTAGCCGTTGGGGTTCGGCATGTCCGGCTTGGGGTCGATGTATAGGCGCCCGGTCCAGAAGAGCCGGCGAAAGTGGTCGAGCAGAAAGTGCCGCTCGACGGACATCGGGCCGTGATCGGCGATGCTGCCCGTGTCGGCGTCGAAGTTGCGCAGGTCGACGTCGTCGGTGGTGAGAAACTGATAGTTGTAGTTCCACATGATCTTCATCGCGATCTGCGGGTCCTTCGCGTCGAGGTTCGGGAAGGGCAGGCCGGCGACGTAATCGAGGACGTGGAGCCCGTCGGCCGAGAGCCGCACCTGGGAAGCGTAGCGCTCGGTCGCCTCGCGGTAGGCCTTCGGCCACACGATGTGCCGCGTCGGCACGATGGTGATCGGCCAACCGTGCTTGATGCACCAGGCGAGCCCCGGCGACACGAGATCCTTCACCGCGCCGAGATTCTGCTCGGTGACGTGGTCGCCCGGCGCGACGTCTGCCCACACGGGCGCGCCCCAGGCCGAAAGCAGCGCGACGATCGCGGCCGCCCACCAGGGGAGGAGCCTGCTCCGCATGTCAGGAGGTCCTTTCTCCCCCGTGATGCTACGGGTCGTGCGCTCGTTTGCATGCTACACCCCGAGGGCAACGCGTCAACGCCGTATTCGCGCGCCCTTGTCCTTTGGCGCGGCGGCGCGGTAGCGTGCGCGCATGGCGGTGGTCGCCATCTCGCGCGAGATCGGCACGGCCGGCAATCAGGTGGGCCTGGCGGTGGCGCGCGCGCTCGGCTGTGCGTTCGTCGACCGCGAGATCATCGTCGAGGCGGCGCGGCGCTACGAGGTCGCGGCGGAGCGCCTCGCCGACGTCGACGAGCGCGCGCCGTCGTTCTGGCAGCGGTTCGACCGCGAGCGGCGCCGGCTTCTGGTTTTCATCCGCGCGGCGCTACTCGACCGGCTCGCGGATGGCGCCTGCGTCGTGACCGGACGGCTCGCCCCGATGCTGCTGCGCGACGTCCCGCCGGTGCTCCTCGTGCGCGTGACGGCGCCGCTCGACGTCCGCGTCCGGCGGGTCATGGCGGAGGCACGACTGGACGAGCCCGCGGCCCGGGCGCAGATCGCCGCCTACGAGCGTGAGCTGGCGGCGCAGGCGCAGTCCCTCTTCGACCTGGAGGACTGGCGCGATCCAGTGCACTACGACGTGGTCGTCAACACCGCGCGCCTCGCCGTCGAGGAGTGCGCCGCGCTCGTCGTCCGCGCCGCGGAGGCTGAGGCCCATCGCCCGAGCCCCGCCGTGCTCGCCCGCCTGCGCGACCACGCGCTCGCCGCCGCCGTGCACGCGGCGCTCGGCCGCGAGCGCACGCTCGGCGCGCTCGCGATCGAGGTGGCGTCGGAAGGCGGCCGGGTGACGCTCGGCGGCGCGGTCATCGGGCCGGCGCACGCCGCGCGGGCGCGGGCGATCGCCGCGGCGGTGCCGGGCGTGCGCGAGATCCTCTGCCGCTCCGCGGAGCCGGTCCCGATCCCTCCCGTCGAGCGGGTGTGATCGCCGCAGGCGGGCGCGGGCTCACCACAGCGCGCTCCGATAGTGATTGCGGATGCGCCGATCCTTCGGCTCGAGCACCACGGCAGGAGAAATCCGCAGGTCCTCGTCGTTGACGAGTTGGATGGCGCGTGCCGAGAGCAGGTCGACGCGACCGGCATACAGCCAGGCGACGACGTGCGTGTCGAGGTAGATCAGGGCTTCCACGCCTTCGACCGATCCAGGTGCACGAGCGGCCGTGGGTCGCCGATCAGTACCGAGGAGCGGGGCTACCGCGCCGCGGCGCGCGCGCCCTGGCCGAGCGCTCCGAGCAGCGCACCGCTCGTGTCCGACACGTCCACCGCGGCCTCGACCGAGAGGCCGACGCGCAGCGGCCGCGCGGCCGGCGGGTCGTCGAGCACGATCTTCACCGGCACGCGCTGGACCACCTTCACCCAGTTGCCCGAGGCGTTCTCCGGCGGAAGGAGCGAGAACACCGCGCCGGTGCCCGAGGCGATGCTGTCGACGCGCCCGTGGAACACCGCCCCGGGGTAGAGGTCGACGCGCAGCTCGGCCGGCTGTCCGACGCGCACGCGCGCGAGCTGCGTCTCCTTGAAGTTCGCCACGACGTAGAGGTCGAAAGGCACGAGCGCCATGAGCGGCTGGCCGGCCTCGACGCGCTGGCCCACCTCGACGGCGCGGCGGGTGACCACGCCGCGCAGCGGCGCGGTGAGGGTCGCGTAGTCGAGGTCGAGCTCGGCCCGGCGGCGGGCGCTCTCGGCCTCGCGCACGATCGCGCGGTCGTACGCGCCGCCCGGCCCCGCGGGGCCGAGGGTCGCCTGCGCGCGCTCGAGCGCGCGCGCGACGGAGTCGTGCCGCGCCCGCGCGACGTCCACCGCGATGCGCGCCCGGTCGAAGTCGTCGGCCGAGACCACGTTCTGCCGGCGCAAGCGCGACACGCGATCGAGCTCGAGGAGCGCCTGCTCGAGCTGCGCAGCGGCGAGCGCTTGATCGGCGCGCGCGGCGGCGACCGCGGCCACCTCCTCGTCGACGGTCTGGCGTGCCCGCTCGAGGGCGGCTGCGGCCTGGTCGAGGCGCACGCGGAAGTCCGTCGGGTCGAGCTGGACGAGGACGCTGCCCGCCTCGACGACGTGGTTGTCGTCGACGGGCACGGCCACCACGGCGCCCGCGACCCGTGGCGTCACGTTGACCACGTGCGCGTCGACGTAGGCGTCGTCGGTCCCGACGTGCGTGAGCGTCCAGAGGAAGTAGCGGCCGGCGACGACGAGGAGCGCGAGCAGCACGAGCGCCCCGGCCCCGAGCATGGAGCGGCGCCGCGCCATCAGTGTGCCGCCGCCACGCCGCGCTCCGGCGGTCGCGTGTAGGGCATGAGCGCGATCCCGACGAGGATGAGGACCGCGACGCCGCCGGCGAGGAGGAAGGCGTCCTCGAAGGCGAGCATGGCGGCGTGTGCCTGCATCTGCTCGTAGAGGAGCGCGGCTCCCTGGCGGGCGCTCACCCAGAAGCCGCGCGCGGCCATGGCGCCGGGGATCGCCGCCAGCGCGTGGCGGAACGGCGGGTGGAGCGGAGAGGCCCAGCGCGAGAGCACGGCCTGGTGGTACTGTTCGCGGCGGACGAGCAGGGTGCCCATCACGGCGATGCCGGTGCTCGCGCCGAGGTTGCGCATCAGGTTGTAGATGCTCGCGGCGTGGCTCATCTGCTCGCGCGGGAGGCGGGCGAGCGCCGTGGTCGAGAGGAGCGTGAAGATGAAGCCCATGCCTGCGCCCCCGAGGAGGCTCGGCCGCACGATCTGCCACCAGCCGAGGTCGAGGTTGAAGTGCGACATCTCCCACTGGGCGACGATCAGCATGGAGACGCCGCTGGCGATGAGCAGGCGCGGATCGACGCGGCGGGCGAGCCGTCCGACGAAGAACATCGCGAGCCCGGTCGCCATCCCGCGCGGCGCCATCGCCCAGCCGGCCTGGGAGGCGCTGTAGCGCATGAGGTTCTGCAGGTAGAGGGGCCAGAGCACGAGGCTGCCGAAGAGCACGAAGGCGAGCAGGCTGATCAGCCCGCAGCCCGTGGCGAACGCGCGCTCGCCGAGCAGGCGCAGCTTCACCACGGGGTTCGCGACCCGCAGCTCCCAGACGGCGAAGGTTCCCAGCGCCACGGCCGCCGTCGCGGTGAAGGCACGCACCCAGCCGGCGTTGAACCAGTCGGCGCGCTGGCCGCGGTCGAGCACGATCTGGGTGGCGCCGAGCCCCAGCACGAGCAGCGCGATGCCCACCCAGTCCGCGCGCTCGCCGCGGCGGCGGAGGTAGGACGGCTCCTCGAGGAAGCGCGAGGCCATGAGGAGCGCGACGAGGCCGATCGGCAGGTTGATGTAGAAGCACCAGCGCCAGCTGTAGGTGTCCGTGATCCAGCCGCCGAGCGTCGGGCCGATCACCGGTGCGACCATCAGCCCGACGCCCCAGGTCGCCATCGCGATCGGCTGCTCGTCGGGCGGGAAGGTCTCCATGAGGATCGCCTGCGAGGACGGCAGCATGGCGGCGCCGCCGAGCCCCTGGACGATGCGGAAGAGCACCATCGTGCGCAGGTCCGGCGCCGCGCCGCACATCATCGAGGCGAGCGTGAAGATCGTGATGCTGGCGAGGAAGTAGCGCTTGCGGCCGAAGCGGCCCGAGAGCCAGCCGGTCATCGGGATCACGATGCCGTTGGCCACCAGGTACGAGGTCAGCACCCAGGTGATCTCGTCGACGCTGGCCGAGAAGGCGCCCTGCATGTGCGGCAGCGCGACGTTCACGATGCTCGTGTCGAGGACCTCGAGGATGGTCCCCAGCATCACGGAGATCGCGACCAGCCACTTTCCGGCCTCGGGGCGCGGCATGAAGCGGCGAACCATACCAGCCGGCCGCGGCCGACGCACGCCGCGCCGACCTCACGGCGGCCGGGGCCCGACGCCTTCGGCGAGCACGATCCGGTCGCGCGCGAGGTTGCCCACCCGCCCCTCCGCCAGCGCGAGCGGCGGGCCTGCCCGCGCGTGCTCGACCAGCCGGCGGTACTCGGGCTCCGTCGCAATCACCCCCACGCCGGCGGCGATCCCGTCGGGTCCCGCCACCGGCACGTCCCGGCCGAGGTAGACCACCAGCGGCCGGATCGGCGCGCCCGAGAAGACGATCGGCGCCGGCGGCGGGAAGCGGGCGGCCACGGCGGCGGCGAACGCCCGCAGCGAGTCGCGCCGGCTGGCCGCCTGCTCGAGCGCCGGGACCCCGGCGACCATCCAGACGGCGCTCCCGGCGGCCAGGAGCCCGAGCCCGATGGGCCAGGCCTCGAGGGCCGTCACCCCGACCAGGACCCCGATTCCCACGCCGAGCAGGGCCGCGGCCGCCGGCGCGCCGCCGGGGGTGGCGGCGAGCAGCGCGTCGAGGTTGCTGCGGTCCGATGCCGAGAGCAGCGCCGGCCGCACGACCACGGCGCCCACCCCGGCCACGATCGCGAGGCCGGCTCCGAGGGCGATCGCCGCGCGGCGCGGGGCGACGCGCGACCGGCGCACCACCGGCCCCCGCAGGAGCGCGACGGCCGCCGGGGCGGCGAGCAGCGCGAGCGCCGGCAGGCTCGGCAGCAGGTAGTAGCGCAGCTTCCACTCCGCGGGCGTGAAGGCGATCACCGGCGCCAGCGCCCACGCGATCAGGAAGCGCGTTCGCGGGTCGCCGAACCCACCGCGACGCCAGAGCCGCCAGAGCGCGTAGGCGACCAGCGGCGTCCACGGCAGCGCCACGAGCGGGAGATGCTCGGGATAGTAGCGCAGGTGCCAGAGCAGCGGCCGCGGGGAGTAGGGCTGGCCCGCGATCAGCCCGCCCGCCAGGTTGCGCAGATAGCGCCCGACGAGGTGCTCGCGCACGAAACGGCCCCGCCAGCCGGCGAGCGCGATCGCGTACCAGCCGCCGCCGAGAAGGGCGAGCGCCACGGCGCCGGGCGCCGTGACGAGACGGCGGAGCCGGCCTGGTGCGCGCTCCCAGAGCGCGAGGCCGCCCAGCGTGAGCGCGAAGAGGGCGGGGGCGACCGGCCCTTTGGCGAGGGTCGCGAGGCCGAGCAGCGCGAGCGCGGCCGTGGCGTCGCGGCGGCGCCCGTCCTGCCACGCCCGGAACCCGAGCACCAGCGCGGCCGTGAGCAGCAGCACCAGCAGCGCGTCGGGCCGCGCGACGCGAACGTGATCGAAGAGGGCGGGCATGGTGGCGAGCAGCCCCGCAGCCACGAGCCCGTCGGGTTGCCCGAGCAGCGTCCCGCCGGCGCGCGCGGTGACGCCGACGAGCGCCGCGCCCGCGAGCGCGGACGGCAGCCGCACGGCGGCCTCCGAAAAGCCCGTGAGCGCGCACGGCACGGCCGCGAGCCAGTGGTAGAGCGGCGGCTTGTCGGGCAGCAGCGTGCGGTCGAATTCCGGCCAGAGCCAGTGGCCGGCGGCGACGTCCTGCACGATGCCCGCCTCGCGCGCCTCGTCGTCGCCGACGATGTCCGCGGCGCCGAGCCCGTGCAGCGCGGCGAGCAGGTAGAGCGCCGCGAGCGCCCAACCCGCGCGGTCAGCCCACGACCGCAAACCGCCGCTCACCGCGCGCCGGAACCGGCTGCGCCTCGACGCTCGTCACCCGCGCCGCCGGCGGTCCCCGCCGTGCCCAGGCGACGATCGCGTCGACGGCCGCCGGCGCCCCTTCGATCTCGGCCTCCACGCCGCCGTCGGCGAGGTTGCGCACCCAGCCGCCCACGCCGAGCCGCCGCGCCTCCTCGGCCATCGCACCGCGGAACCACACGCCCTGCACCCGGCCGCGGACGAGCAGATGGGTCCGCACCGCCGTCATGCGCCCACGAGCTTGCGGAACGCGTCCTCGTCGAGGAGGCGCAGGCCGAGCTTCTCGGCCTTGGTGAGCTTCGAGCCCGGATCGGCGCCCACTACCACGAAGTCGACCTCCTTGCTCACGCTCGAGACCACGCGGCCGCCGAGCGCCTCGATCCGCCGCTGCGCCTCGGGGCGGGTCATGCTCGCGAGTCCGCCGGTGAGCACGAGCTTCCGCCCCGAGAGCGGGCCGTGGGTCCGCCGGACCGGCGCGGGCCGCACGCCGGCGGCGAGCAGCCGCTCGATCACGCGGCGATTCTGCCGCTCGGCGAAGAACTGGTGGATGCTGCGCGCGACCTCCGGGCCGACGTCGCGCACCTCCTGGAGCGCCTCCTCGCTCGCCTCCATGACGCGCTCGAGCGTGCCGAAGTGCTCGGCGAGCGCCTTCGCCGTCGCCTCGCCGACCTGACGGATGCCGAGCCCCACGAGGAAGCGCGACAGCGGGACCGTCTTGCTGCGCTCGAGCTGCACCAGCAGGTTCTGCGCCGACTTCGTCCCCATGCGCTCGAGCGCGACCAGCGCCTGCTCGTCGAGCCGGTAGAGGTCCGCGAAGTCGCGCACCAGCCCGCGGTCGACGAGCTGCTCGACGAGCTTCTCGCCGAGCCCCTCGACGTCCATCGCGCCCCGCGCGCCGAAGAAACGGATCGCCTGCTTGAGCTTGGCCGGGCAGGCGAGGTTGATGCAGCGGTAGGCGACCTCGCCCTCGGGACGGACCACTTCGGCGCCGCACACGGGGCAGCGCGCCGGCATGCGGAAGCGGCGCTCGCGGCCGGTGCGCTCGTCCACGAGGACCTTCACCACGTAGGGGATCACGTCGCCGGCCCGCTCGAGCAGAATCGTGTCGCCGATGCGGACGTCCTTGCGCGTGACCTCGTCCATGTTGTGGAGCGAGGCGTTGCGCACGGTGACGCCGCCGACGCGCACGGGCTCGAGCTCGGCGATCGGCGTGAGCACGCCGGTGCGACCGACCGAGGGCACGATGTCGCGCACCCGCGTGACCGCCTGCCGCGGCTTGAACTTCCAGGCCACCGCCCAGCGCGGCGCGCGGGAGACCTGGCCGAGCGCGCGCTGGAGCACCAGGTCGTTCACCTTGATCACGAGCCCGTCGATCTCGAAGGGCAACCGGTCGCGCTCGGCGTCGAGCGCGGCGAAGGCCGCGGCCAGCTCGTCGAGGGTGCGGGCGACCGTGTGGCGGGGCACGGGGCGCAGGCCCCACTCGGCGAAGGCTGCGAGCAGCTCGGCCTGGGTGCGCACGCCGAGCCCCTCGAACGCGCCCACGCCGTGGCAGACGAGATCGAGCGGGCGCGCCGCGGTGACGCGAGGATCGAGCTGCTTGAGCGAGCCGGCCGCCGCGTTGCGCGGGTTGGCGAACACCGGCTCGCCCGCCTCCTCGCGCTCGCGGTTGAGGCGCCGGAAGGGCTCGAGCGGTAGGTAGACCTCGCCTCGGACCTCGAGCCGCGCGGGCACGGGACGCCCGGGGTGCAGCGTGAGCGGCACGCTGCGGATCGTGCGGATGTTGACGGTGACGTCCTCGCCGACCGTGCCGTCGCCGCGCGTGGCGCCGGTCGCCAGCGTGCCGTGCTCGTAGACGAGCTCCACGGCGACCCCGTCCATCTTGGGCTCGCACGCGTACTCGACGTGCGCGCGCTCCGCGAGCTTGCGCACGCGCGCGTCGAACTCGGCCACCTCCTCGCGGCTGGTGGCGTTGGCGAGCGAGAGCATCGGGTGGCGGTGGCGCACGGGCTCGAACTTGGAGAGCGGCGCGCCGCCCACGCGCTGCGTGGGCGAGTCGGGCGTGACCAGCTCGGGGTGCGCCTTCTCGAGCGCCTCGAGCCGGCGGAAGAGCGCGTCGTACTCGGCGTCGGTGATCTCGGGGGCGTCGAGCACGTAGTAGAGGTGATCGTGGCGGCGGATCTCGCGGCGGAGCCGCTCGACCTCCGCCCTCGCGTCGTGCGCGGCGGCGCGCGCCATCGCGAAGCTCTCTAGCAGCTTGACGCCTGCCCGTCATCTGGATACACGACGGGCGTGCCGCGCCGCCTCCTCGTCTTGCTCGTCGCGCTGGCGCTCGCTCCCGGCGCGGCCCGCGGCGTGACCCTCCCGGTGGTCGAGCGCACGCTCGGCAACGGGCTGCGCGTGCTGGTCAGCGAGGATCACTCCGCGCCGGTGGTCTCGTCGTACGTGTTCTACCGCTCGGGGTCACGCAACGAGCACGACGGCGAGACCGGGATCGCGCACCTGTTCGAGCACATGATGTTCAACGGCGGGAAGAAGTTCGGCCCCGGCGTCTTCGACGACCTCGTCGAGGGCAACGGCGGCTCGACCAACGGCTACACGACGCGCGACTACACGGCCTACCTCAACAACTTTCCGACCGAGGCCCTGCCCGTCATCCTCGACCTCGAGAGCGACCGCATGTGGCACCTGGCGCTCACGCCGCACAATCTCGAGCAGGAGCGGGGGATCGTGATGGAGGAGCGGCGGCTGCGCATCGACAACGACGTCGAGGGCGCGATGAACGAGGCCCTCTACCTCCACGCCTACGTGCGCAGCCCGTACCGCTGGGACACGATCGGCTTCATGGCCGACATCCGCAAGATCACGCTCGCGCAGGCGCGCGCGTACTTCGAGACCTACTACGCGCCGAACAACGCGACGCTCGTGCTCGTCGGCGACGTCGAGCCCGAGCCCGCCTTCGCGCTCGTCGCGAAGTACTTCGGGAAGATCCCGCGCCGCGCGCCGCCCGGGCCGGTGGATGCGGAGGAGCCGGTGCAGGACGGCGAGCGGCGGATCGTCGTGCGCAAGCAGGCCGAGCTGCCCGCAGTGCTCATCGGCTGGCACGCGGTGCGCGCGCTCGACACGGATCGGGCGCCGCTCGACGTCGCGGCCCAGGTCCTCGCCGAGGGCGAGAGCTCGCGGCTCTACCGCGACCTCGTGCGCGAGCATGAGGTCGCCACCCAGGTGGCCGCCGACTTCGACTGGGGGATCGACCCCGACCTGGTGACGGTCTACGCCCAGGCCCGTCCACACAAGGGGGCCGATGACCTCCTCGCGCGCATCGACGCCGTCCTCGCGCGGCTCGCCGCCGAGCCGCTGCCCGCCGACGAGCTCGCGAAGGCGAAGCAGCAGTTGCGCGCGCAGTACGTGCGCGGGCTCAAGACCGTGAGCGGCAAGGCGAACAAGCTCGGCTTCTTCCAGACCGTGTTCGGCGACTATCGTGCGCTCTTCGGCCTCGAGGCGGGCTGGGACGCGGTGGCGGCCGACGACGTGCGCCGTGTGGTCGCGACCTACCTCGTGCCCGCCCAGCGGACCGTCGTCGTGCTCGAGCCGCTCGGCGGCGGAGCGAAGCGATGAGGCTCTGGGCCGCGATCGGGCTCCTGGCGCTGCTCGCGGGCGGCGCCCGGGCCGCCGAGGAGCTGCGGCTCCCGCCGGTGACGCGGGCGACGCTCCCCAACGGGATGCGGCTGGTCGTGGCCGAGTACCACGAGCTGCCGCTGGTCGAGCTGTACGCCATCGTGGGCGCGGGCGCGGCCCAGGATCCGGCGGGCAAGGAGGGGCTCGCGCAGCTCGTCGCCGCGAGCCTCAAGCGCGGCGCAGGCGGGCTCTCGGCCGAGGCGCTGGCGCGCGCGATCGAGTCGCTCGGTGGGACGGTGACCGCCGCCGCGGGCAGCGACGGCACCACGCTCACGGCGGAGTTCCTGAGCAGCGACTTTTCCGCCGGGCTCGATCTCGTCCGCCGCGTGCTGCTGGAGCCCGCGTTCGACAAGGACGAGGTGCGCCGCGCGCGCGACGAGCAGGCGGCGGGCATCGTGGCGGCGCTCGAGGACCCGTCGGCGGTCGCCGACAAGTGCTTCGCGGCGTTTCTCTACGGGACCTACGCGTACGGCCGGCCGGTCGAGGGGCGGCGGGCGAGCGTGGCGAAGCTCGACCGTGGCGACGTCCGGACCTTCTACGACCGCTGGTACCGACCGAACGACACGATCCTCGTGCTCGTGGGCGACGTGGGCGCGCCCGAGGCCGAGCGGCAGCTCGCCGGCGCCTTCGGGGCGTGGACGCCGCGCCCGGATGCGGTGGCGGCGCGGGCTCCTGCGCCGCCGCGCTGGAGCACGCGCCGCGTCCTGCTCGTCGACGAGCCCGACGCGACGCAGACGCAGATCCGCTTCGGCAACCTCTCGATCGCGCGCGCCGCCCCGGACTGGCTTCCGGCGCAGGTGGCGAACACGATCCTGGGCGGCGGCTTCACGTCGCAGCTGATCGAGGAGCTGCGCATCAAGCGGAGCCTCACGTACGCAGCCTGGAGCATGTTCTCCGCGCGGCTCATGGGGGGCGACTTCCGCATCGGGACCTTCACGAAGACCCCGACGTCGACGGAAACCCTCGCGCTCGCCCTCGACGTGCTCGGCGCCTTCCGCACGCACGCCCCCGACGCGAAGGCGCTCGAGAAGGCGAAGACGTATCTCCGCGGCCAGTTCCCGCTGCGGCTCGAGACACCCGACGCGCTCGCGGCGCGGCTCGCGGAGATCGAGTTCCAGGGCCTGCCGCGCGACGAGCTCGAGACCTTCCGCGGACGCGTGGCCGGGGTGAGCGCGGACGAGGTGCTGCGCGTCGCGCAGGCGGACATGCCGCCGCCCGATGCGGTGGCGGTGGTCGTGGTCGGCAAGGGGTCCGCGATCCGCGCGCCGCTCGAGGCGCGGCTCGGGCCGGTGAGCGTCGTCTCGCCCGACGCGTGCGAGGACCCGGCGTCGCTGCCGCGCCCGTGATCGCGGTGGGGCGCGCCGCGGGCGGCGCGCTCACCCCCGGGCGAGCGGCACGTTGACGTTGTATTCGAACGGCCCCCGCCCGATCGACACGAGCACGCTGCGCTTGGCGCGCAGCTCGATCATGCGGCGGCGGAACTCGGCGACCGAGCGCAGCGGCGTGCCGCCGAGCCCGAGGAGGCGGTCGCCCCGCTGCACGCCGATGCGGGCGACGGGGCTCCCGGGGCGCACGCGGGCGACGGCGAGGCCGTCGTCGCTCTGGCGCACGTCGAGCCCGAGCGCGCGCCACGCGAGCGCATCCGCGGCGCTTTCGGGGAAGCCGGCGGCCGCCAGGCGCACGTCCTCGTCCCGGCCGTCGCGGCGGCGGGTGACCGCCAGCGGCTCACCGGCGCCGTGCGCGGCGACGCGCTCCTCGAACTCCTCGCTCGAGCGGACGTCGTGGCCGTCGATGCGGGTGACGACGTCGCCGCGGGCGAAGCCCGCGGCCGCCGCCGGGCTGTCGGGCTCGACCGCGGTGACCACCACGCCCTTCTTCGCGCCGAAGTGCTGGGCGAGCTGCGGCGTGAGATCCTGCACGACGAGCCCGATCCAGCCGCGACGGACCTCGCCGAACGCGACCAGGTCGTGCATCACGCGCCGCGCGCGGTCGATGGGGATGGCGAAGCCGATACCGATGTTGCCACCGCTGCGGCTGTAGATCGCGGTGTTGATGCCGATCAGCGCGCCGTGGATGTTGAGCAACGGGCCGCCCGAGTTGCCGGGATTGATGGCCGCGTCGGTCTGGATCAGGTCGGTATAGGTATGGTCGTCGCTCCGCAGCGAGCGGCCGAGCGCGCTCACTACGCCGGTGGTCACCGTGTTCGAAAGGCCGAACGGGTTGCCGATCGCGATCACGGTCTCGCCGATCATGAGGTCGGCCGACGTGCCCATGGTGAGCGCGGGCAGCCCGTCGGCCTGGATCTTCACCACCGCGATGTCGGAGTCGACGTCGGCGCCGACGAGCTTGCCCGGCAGCTCGCGCCCGTCGGCGAGCGTCACGTGGATCTTGCTTGCCCGCAGCACGACGTGCTCGTTGGTGAGAACGGTCCCGTCGGACGCGACGATCGAGCCCGAGCCGAGGCTCGTGTAGGTGAAGCGGCGCGGTCGTGCGTCGAAGAAGTCGCGGAAGAACTGGTCGAAGAACGGATCCTCGGGGAAGCGGAAGGGCGAGCCCGGCCGCTCGACCACCTGCTCGGTCGAGATGTTCACCACCGCCGGCCCGTCGCGCTCGACCGCGTCGACCACGGCGCTGTGGCGCAACGGGTCGGCCTCGGTGCCTCCCGCGATCGCGCCCGCGGCGGCGAGCGCGATCGCGAGCATGCCGCTCAGGACCGCGCGCGTCCCTGCCATCCCGACCGCCGCGGCGCCCGGCGCGCCGCCCGACCCTCGCCCGGGAGCACGAAGTCGATCTGCCGCCGCTCGACCGACACGCCGGCGACCTCGACGCGCACCGGGTCGCCGACCCGGAAGGTGCGCCGCCCGCGCCGCCCGCGGAGCAGGTGCTGGGCCTCGACGTGCTCGTAGAAGTCGTCGCCGAGCGTGCTCACGTGGACGAGCCCCTCGACGAAGACGTCGCTCAGCTCGACGAAGAATCCGAACGACGTCACCCCGCTCACGAAGCCGTCGTAGACCCGCCCGACCTTGTCCTGCATGAACTGGATCTTCTTGAGCTGCACGATTTCGCGCTCCGCGTCCATCGCCACCCGCTCGCGGCGGGAGGCCTCCTCGGCGATGGCGGGCAGGTCGGGGGGCACGCGGCCCTGACCTCGCTGCGCGAGATCGAGCAGGCGGTGGATCACCAGGTCCGGGTAGCGCCGGATCGGCGACGTGAAGTGCGTGTAGCAGTCGGTGGCGAGCCCGAAGTGCCCGAGCGGCTCGGCCGCGTAGCGCGCCTGCTGGAGCGAGCGCAGGAGCACCGTGTTGATCAGCCGCTCCTCGGGCCGCCCGGCGGCGCGGGCCAGCACGTCGCGGAACGCGCCCGGCGTGACGCCGCGGCTGCCGAGATCGAGCCGCAGCCCGAAGCCCTCGAGGAAGCGGGCGAGCGCACGCACGCTCTCGTCGGTCGGCGGCTCGTGCACCCGGTGGAGGAAGGGGAGCTTGCGGCGGGCGAGCTCGCGCGCCACCGCCTCGTTGGCCGCGAGCATGAACTCCTCGATCATCTGGTGCGCGATCGAGCGCTCGGCGCGCACGATCTGCTCGGGGCGCCCGCGCAGGTCGAGGACGATCTCCGCCTCGGGGAGATCGAAGTCGAGCGCGCCGCGGTCGCGCCGCCGCGCGATCAGGAGCCGCGCGAGCGTTTCCGCGCGCTCGAGCGGGGCCACCAGGGGGCCGAGGGTCTGACGGACGCCGGGATCGCGATCGACCAGCGCCTGGCGGACCTGCGTGTAGGTGAGCCGGGCGGCGCTGCGGATGATCGCGGCGTGGAAGGCCGCCCCGAGCAGCCGGCCCTTGGCGTCGTACTCGAGGCGGACGATCTTGGTGAGGCGGTCCTCGCCGGGTTTGAGGCTGCAGATGCCGTTCGAGAGCGCCTCGGGCAGCATCGGGACGACGCGGTCGGGGAAGTAGACGCTGGTGCCGCGCGCGCGGGCCTCGGCGTCGAGCGCGCCGCCCGGCGCCACGTAGTACGAGACGTCGGCCACCGCCACGGTGAGCAGGAAGCCGGCGCCGAGCGGCTCGACGAGCACGGCGTCGTCGAAGTCGCGGGCGTTCTCGCCGTCGATGGTGACGATCGGAAGCCCGCGCAGATCGAGGCGCCCGCTCACGACGTCGGGCGGGACCGCGGCGGGAATGCGGCGTGCGGCGGCCACGACCTCGGGCGGGAACTCGAGCGGGAGGCCGTGCGCGTGGATCACCGCCTCGGTCTCGACGCGCGGGTCGGTGGCGGGGCCGAGCACGCGGGTTACCTGCGCCTCGGCGTCGGAGGCGGCGGTCGGGTAGCGGATGAGGTCGGCGACCACCATGTCGCCGTCCTTCGCCCCCGCGTCGGCGCCGCGCGGGACGACGATCGGCACGGTGAGCCGCTGCTCCTGGGGCACGAGCACGGCGGCGCCGCGCCCGCGCCGCAGCACGCCGATCACGCGGGTGACGCCGCGGGCGAGGACCTTGCTCACGCGCCCTTCGGTGCGCCCGCGGCGCTGGAAGCGCTCGACCCGCACGAGCACCCGGTCGCCGTGGAGGGCGGGACGCACGCCCTTCGCTGGTACGTAGACGTCGTCCAACTCGGGGTCGTCGGGGCGGCAGAAGGCGAACCCCGCGGGGTTCACCTCGAGGCGGCCGGCCACCAGCCCCTGGTGCTCCGCCAGCGCCCACTGATCGGCCCGGGTGCGCACGAGCGCGCCGCGCGCCTCGAGCGCGGCGAGCGCCGCCGCCGCCGCCTCGCGCTCCTCGCGGCCGACGCGTGCGGCGCGCAAGAGGTCGGCGCCGGCGACCGGCTTGCGGCGCTTGGCGGCCGCGGCGAGCAGCCGGGCCTCGAGCGAGGCGTCGCGAGGGGATGCCGTAGGCGGGCTACTCGGCGAGCACGGCCGCGGCGACCACTGACGTCCACAGCCCGTCGCGGTCCCCCATCGCCGACTGGGTGATGTTGCGGGTCACGACGATCTTGTCGCTCACGCGCCAGAGGTCCTTGCGCTCGTCGTAGCTCGTGTTGGGATCGAAGTCGACGCCGAGGACGGTGGCGAGCATCGTGGCCGCCAGGTCCTCCGCGTAATCACCCGCCTTGTCGTCCGTCTGGCCGAAGCTGTGGTGCTCCGAGAGGTAGCCGTACTGCGAGCGGTCGCGCGGGATGGCCACCCCGACCGAGGCCGCGATCAGCCGGTGCGGCTCGTTGGTCGCGTTCTCGCTCATCACCACGTGCAGGATCTGCCCCGGCTTGAGCAGCTTCATACCTTCCTGGGGCGGGATGAGCTTGCAGTGGGGGGGGAAGATCGACGAGACGCGCACGAGGTTGTACTGGGCGATGCCCGCGCTGCGCAGCGCCATCTCGAAGCTCGACAGCTTCTCGCGGTGCTTCCCCACCCCCTTGGTCAGGAAGATCTTCTTGGCGACGAAGCTCATCCCGGGCTCGATCGCGCGCACCTAACACGGAAGCGCCCGGGCCTCAAGCGCACGGCCGTCACTCGACGACCGCGAGCAGCTCGCCGGCCTCGACCGCCTGCCCGGGGCGCACTCGCAGCTCGCGAACGGTGCCGGCTCGCGGGCTGGCGATCTCGTTCTCCATCTTCATGGCCTCGATCACGAGCAGTCCGGTGCCCGCCTCGACCGTGGCTCCGACGCTCACCAGGACCGCGACGACCTTCCCCGGCATGCTCGCGTGCACCTCGCGCTCGCCGGTGTCGACGCCGCCGCCCGCCCGCGCGCGGAGCGCCCGGGCGTCGAGGAGCCGGAGCCGGTGGGTGCGGCCGCCGAGGGCGATCGCCCAAACGTCGCCGCGCGCGACCACGCCGACCTCGGTGACGACGTTGTCGATCAGGAGCGAGAAGCTCGCGGGCCCGGTGGCGCGGCCGTCGACCACGCGGACCTGGCCGTCGACGGCGACCTCGTATCGGCCCTCGCCGAGCGCGGTGACCTCGACCGTGCGGCTCGCCTCGCCCGCGAGCGCCGCGAACCGGGCGCGGCGCCCCGCCTCAGGCATAAAGCCCTTCGCGGCGTGCGGCCACGCGCCAGCGCGACGGCGCGGCGCCGTCGGCCGCCGGAGCCCCGGGGGCCGATCGCGCCGGCGCGCGCGAAGCCGCGGCGACCGCGGCGGCGATCGCCGGCAGGTCGGCCGCGAGGCCGGCGGCGGGCGGCCCCGGGCGGAACTCGCGGGCGATGAAGCCCGTGTCGATGTCGCCGCGGCGGAAGGCCTCGTGCCGGAGCGCCCAGCGGTGGAAGGCGACGTTGGTCACCGGGCCCACCACGACGTACTCGTGTAGCGCGCGCAGCATGCGGGCGATCGCCTCGTCTCGGCTGCTCCCCCAGGCGACGAGCTTCGAGAGGATCGGATCGTAGAACGTGGTCACCTCGAAGCCCTCGTAGACGCCGGAGTCGTCGCGGATGCCGATGCCGCCGGGCACCCGCAGGACCTCGATGCGCCCGGGTGCGGGCAGGAAGTTGTTGTCGGGGTCCTCGGCGTAGATGCGACACTCGATGGCCCAGCCGCGCTGGACGACGTCCGCCTGCGCGAAGCGCAGGGGCCGGCCGGCGGCGATCTCGACCTGCGCCTTGACCAGGTCGACGCCGGTCACCGCCTCGGTGATCGGATGCTCGACCTGGATACGGGTGTTCATCTCGAGGAAGTAGAAGCGCCGGTCCTGGTCGACGAGGAACTCGATGGTGCCCGCGCCCACGTAGTCGACCGCGCGCGCGGCCTGCACCGCCACCCGTCCCATCTCCTCGCGCGTCGCCGCGTCGATCGCGAGCGACGGCGACTCCTCGATCACCTTCTGGTGCCGGCGCTGGATCGAGCACTCGCGCTCGTAGAGGTGGACGACGCGGCCGTGCGTGTCGCCCAGCACCTGCACCTCGACGTGCCGCGGTCGCACGATGGCCTTCTCGACGTACACGCGGTCGTCGCCGAAGGCGTTCTTCGCCTCGGAGCGCGCCGCGCGCAGCGCGCTCTTGAGCTCGTCGGCGCGTTGCACGAGCCGCATCCCCTTGCCGCCGCCGCCGCCCGCGGCCTTGAGCATGACCGGGAAACCGACGCCGCCCGCGATGCGCTCCACCTCGGCGTCGGAGCCGATCGGCTCCTCGGAGCCGGGCACGACCGGCACGCCCGCCGCGATCATGCGCTTGCGGGCCGCGACCTTGTCCCCCATCGCTTCGATGGCCTCGGCCGACGGGCCGATGAACACGAGGCCCGCTTCGGTGCAGGCCCGCGCGAAGGCCGCGCGCTCGGACAGGAAGCCGTAACCGGGGTGGACCGCCTCGACCCCCGCGGCCTTCGCCACCTCGATCAGCTTGTCGATGCGGAGATAGCTCTCCGTGGCCGCGGCGGGGCCGACGGGATAGGCGCGGTCGGCCAGGCGGACGTGGAGCGCGGTGCGGTCCGGATCGGAGTAGACCGCCACCGACTCGACGCCGAGCTCGCGCAGCGCGCGGATCACGCGCACCGCGATCTCGCCCCGGTTGGCAACCAGCACCCGCCGGAACGGCGGCCGCTCAGAGCGGGATGTTCCCATGCTTCTTCGGCGGGTTCTTGTCGCGCTTGTTCTGGAGCATCTCGACGGCCCCGATCAGCCGCGGGCGCGTGTCCTCGGGCTGGATGATCTCGTCGATGTAACCGAGCTCGGCGGCCTTGAAGGGGTTGGCGAACGTGCGCCGGTAGTCGCCCTCGAGGCGCTTGCGCTCGGCGGCCGCGTCCTTGGCGCGCTCGATCTCGTTGCGGAAGATGATGTTGACGGCGCCGTCGGGTCCCATCACCGCGATCTCGGCGGTGGGATACGCGAGGTTCACGTCGCCGCGGATGTGCTTGGAGGACATCACCACGTACGCGCCGCCGTAGGCCTTGCGGGTGATGAGCGTCACCTTCGGCACGGTGGCCTCGCAGTAGGCGAACAGCAGCTTGGCACCGTGCCGGATGATGCCGCCGAACTCCTGCGCCGTCCCGGGCAGGAAGCCCGGCACGTCGACGAAGGTGACGATCGGCAGGTTGAAGCAGTCGCAGAAGCGCACGAACCGGCCCGCCTTCACGGACGCGTCGATGTCGAGGCAGCCGGCGAGGAAGGCGGGCTGGTTGGCGACGATCCCGACGGCGTGGCCGCCGAGCCGGGCGAAGCCGCAGATGATGTTGCGGCCGAACGCACGCTGCACCTCGAAGAAGTAGCCGTCGTCGACCACCGCCCGGATCAGCTCCAGCATGTCGTAGGGCTTGTTCGGGTTGTCGGGCACGAGCGTCGCGAGCTTCGGGTCGCGCCGGTCGGGCGGGTCGTTCGTCGGCACGAAGGGCGGGTCGTCGAGGTTGTTGCTCGGGATGAACGAGAGCAGCTCGCGCACCATCCCGAGCGTCTCGGCGTCGTCGGCGCCCTCGAAGTGCGCGACCCCGCTCTTCTGGTTGTGGGCGTCGGCGCCGCCCAGCTCCTCCTTCGTCACCTCCTCGTGGGTGACGGTCTTGATGACGTCGGGCCCGGTGATGAACATGTAGCCGCTCGCCTTCGACATGAAGATGAAGTCGGTCATGGCGGGCGAGTAGACGGCGCCGCCGGCGCAGGGGCCGAGGATCACGGAGATCTGCGGGATCACCCCGCTGCTCATCACGTTGCGCTGGAAGATGTCGGCGTAGCCGGCGAGGCTCACCACGCCCTCCTGGATGCGCGCGCCCCCCGAGTCGTTGAGGCCGATCACCGGGGCGCCGACCTTCATCGCGAGGTCCATGATCTTGCAGACCTTCTCGGCGAAGGCGCCCGAGAGGCTGCCGCCGAAGACCGTGAAGTCCTGCGAGAAGACGAACACCCGCCGGCCGTCGATCGTCCCGTAGCCGGTGACGACGCCGTCGCCGTAGGTCTTCCGCTCCTGCATGCCGAAGTCGGCGCAGCGGTGGGTCTTGAACCGGTCGGTTTCGACGAAGCTGCCGGGGTCGAGGAGCTGGTCGAGGCGCTCCCGTGCCGTGAGCTTGCCCTCGGTGTGCTGGCGGTCGATGCGTGCCTGCCCGCCGCCGAGCAGCGCGGCCTGGTTGCGCCGCTCGAGCTCTTCCAGATTCTCCTTGATCGACATGGGCTTGCGTCGCATCGCGTGAAGCCCGGTTCCTTAGTATGCGGGGGGGCCAAATTCAAGGTGACGGCACGCCCTCGAGCTCCACGGCGTCGCCGGGCGCGATGCCGCGGCGCGCCGCGAAGCCCCCGGCGACCTCGAGCACGAAGCGGGAGGGCGCCCCGACGCCGATCGGGGCCGTCGAGAGCGGGGTGGCGTCGGGATGGATGCCGACGATGCGGCGGTCGTCGGCGATGAAGATCATGTCGAGCGGGATCAGCGTGTTCTTCATCCAGAAGGCGTGCTCGGCGGCGGTGGGGAAGACGAAGAGCATGCCGTGGCCCTCGGCGAGGGCCGTCCGGTACATGAGCCCGCGCTCGCGCGCGGCGTCGGTGTCCGCGACCTCCACGGTGACCGCGACCGGCCCCCGCGCGGTGCGGATCACGGCGCGCGGGGCGGGCCCGGCGCAGGCCGCCGCCAGCGCCGCGAGGAGGAGGACCCCCGGGACGCGCGCTCGCACGGGTGCGAGCATAGAGGATCGTCTGCCCGGGCGCGACGCGGCCGGCGTCGTCAAGTTGCAACCGCGCCCGCCGTACACTAAGCGGTGGCCATGCTGAGCACGGCGATCTTCACGCTCTGCGTGCTGGCGGGCGTCGGCTACTTCGCGTGGCAGATCCGCGGGCGCCTCGGCCTCCTCCTCGCCGCCCCCGGCCGGCTCACGCTCGACCGCGTGCCCGAGCGGCTCGGGGCGTTGCTCGTCTACTTCTTCGGCCAGAAGAAGTTCGTGCGGCCCGAGGTCGGCATCGTGCGCGAGTGGACCGCGGGGTGGATGCACTTCTTCATCTTCTGGGCGTTCGTGGTGCTCGGCGGCCAGGTGGTCACGATGTTCGGTCGCGCGTACTCGGACGCGTTCTACCTGCCGCTGCTCGGCCCGGACCTGCTGGGCGGTCCCTACATGCTGGTGCGCGACGTGTTCGAGGCGCTCGTCGTGGTGTGCGTGGTGGTGGCGCTGGTGCGCTGGGGCATCACGCATCCCGCGCGCCTCTTCGGCTACGCGCCCGCGGAGAACCGCCAGCGCAGCCACGCCCACTGGGAGGCGTACCTGATCCTCTGCTTCATCGGCCTGATCGGGCTGGGCGGCCTCACCTACGACGCGGGGCGCATCGTCGAGCACGCGAACGACCCCGAGGTGGCGCGGATGGTCGGCTGGGAGCCCGTCTCCCACCTCGTGGCGTCGATCCTCGGCTCGGGGGCGATCCCGGCGGGCCGCGTGGCGTGGTGGGTCCACAACCTCGTGATCCTCGCGTTCCTCAACTTCCTGCCGTTGGCCAAGCACTTCCACGTGATCACCTCGCTGCCCAACGTCTTCTTCAAGAAGCTCGATCCGCTCGGCCAGCTCTCCAAGCAGGACCTCGAGAACGCGACCACCTTCGGCACCTCGCACATCGACCAGTTCACCTGGAAGCAGGTGCTCGACATGTTCAGCTGCACCGAGTGCGGGCGGTGCTCCTCGCAGTGTCCGGCGACCGCGACCGGCAAGCCGCTCGCCCCGCGCCAGCTCCTTCTCGACCTCCGCGACTACCTCTACGCGCACCAGGACGAGATGCTCGCCAAGCGCGGCCGTCGCCGCGCCGGCGACGGCGCGGAGCCGGCCGAGGTGGGCGAGAACATCGTCGGGCCGGTCATCGCGGACGAGGTGCTGTGGTCGTGCAACGTGTGCCGGGCGTGCGAGGAGTCGTGCCCGGTGCTCATCGAGTACGTCGACAAGGTCGTCGACATGCGCCGCCATCTCGTGCAGGAGGAGGCGCGGTTCCCCCAGGAGCTGACGCGGACGTTCAAGGGCATGGAGTCGCAGTCGAATCCGTGGGGGATCGGCGCCGAGAAGCGCTTCGACTGGGCCGAGGGTCTCGGCGTCCCCACCCTCGCCGATGCGCCCGACGCCGAGTATCTGTATTACGTCGGTTGCGCGGGCGCGTTCGACGACCGGAACAAGAAGACCACGCAGGCGTTCGCGCGCATCCTCAAGAAGGCGGGCGTGCGCTTCGCGTGCCTGGGCAAGGAGGAGCTCTGCAACGGCGAGACGGCGCGGCGGCTCGGTAACGAGTACCTCTACCAGGCGATGGCGCAGGCGTGCATCGAGTCGTTCAACGGCTACGGCGTGCGCAAGATCATCGTGAACTGCCCGCACTGCTTCAACACGATCAAGAACGAGTTCCCGCAGTTCGGCGGCCGCTACGAAGTGATCCACGCCGCCGAGCTGGTCCGCGAGCTGGTGGCGAGCGGGCGGCTGCGGGTGCCTCCCGAGTTCGGCAAGCGGACCGTCTACCACGATTCCTGCTACTACGGCCGCTTCAACGACGTGTACGACGAGCCCCGCGAGGTCCTCACGCGCTCGGGCGCGCAGGTGGTCGAGATGCAGCGCCACCGGCACTTCGGCATGTGCTGCGGGGCGGGCGGCGGGCGGATGTGGATCGAGGAGGATCCGGACAAACGCGTGAACCTGCTGCGCACCGAGCAGGCGCTCGAGCCGAACCCGGAGGTGATCGCCGTCTCCTGCCCGTTCTGCATGACGATGCTCTCCGACGGCGTCAAGGCGCGGGACCTCGAGGACCGGGTGCAGACGCTCGACGTGATGGAGATCGTGGATCGGGTGGTGAAGTAGCGCCGGCTCAGGGGATCCGGGGACCGGAGACGGCCCGGTTCCCGCGCTCGAGGAAGCGCCAGAGTCGCGCCGCGTGCGGCCCGGCGTAGGCCACACCGATGCGCGGCGTGCGGGCTACCCGGGCGGCGGGCACGGGCGGCGCGTCGAGGATGGAGAGCGGACCCCGGACCAGGTCCGCGCCGTCGAGCGCGCGGGTGATCCCGAGGGCCTGGCAGAGTGCCCCGGGCCCGCGGCAGAGCCGCCATGCGGGCGCGTCGGCGAGCCCGCGCCGCCGCCGCATGCCGTCGAGACCCTCGAGCGGCTCGAGCGCGCGCAGGAGGACGGCCTCGGGGGCTCCCGGCGGGCGGCAGACCACGTTGAGGCAGTGGTGCATCCCGTAGACGAAGTAGACGTAGGCGTGCCCAGCCTCGCCCCACATCGACTCGTTGCGCGGCGAGCGGTGCCCCCCGTAGGTGTGCGCGGCGCGGTCGGTGGGGCCGCGGTACGCCTCGACCTCGACGATGCGGCCGGCGAGCCGTCCGTCGGGCGTGTCGTGAACGAGAATCTTGCCGAGGAGCGCGCGGGCGACGCGCAACGTGGGCTGGAGGTAGAAGCCGCGGGGCAGCGCGCTCACGCGCTCTTGAGCTTCTTGATCTCCTCGGTCAGCTCGGGCACGGCCTTGAAGAGGTCGGCGACCAGGCCGTAGTCGGCCACCTGGAAGATCGGCGCCTCCTCGTCCTTGTTGATGGCGACGATGACCTTCGAGTCCTTCATCCCCGCGAGGTGCTGGATGGCGCCGGAGATGCCCACCGCGACGTAGAGCTGCGGCGCCACGACCTTCCCGGTCTGGCCCACCTGGAGGTCGTTCGGCACGAAGCCGGCGTCGACCGCGGCGCGGCTGGCGCCCATCGCCGCGCCGAGCGCGTCGCAGAGCGGCTCGAGGATCACGGTGAAGTTCTCGCCGTTCTTGAGGCCGCGGCCGCCCGAGCAGACGATGTTCGCCTCGGTGAGCACGGGCCGATCGGACTTGGTCTCGGCGAACTCGACGAACTGCATGCGCGTGTCCGCGGCCGGCGGGCTCACGGCGGTCTTCTCGACCGCGCCCTTCGCCCCACCCCGCCCGGCGGCGTCGAAGGCCGTGCTGCGGACCGAGATCACCCGCGGCGTGCCCTCCACCTTGACCGTCGCGATCACGTTGCCCGCCCACATCGGGCGGCGGAACGTGGCGGCGTCGACGATGCCGGTGATGTCCGACGCCATCCCCACGCCGAGCCGGGCCGCCACCCGCGGCAGCAGGTCCTTGCCCACCGCGGTGGCGGCGGCGACCAACGCCTCGCAGCCCTTCGTGCGCACCAGCTCGGCGAGCGCGGCGGCGTGGGCGTCGGCGAGGTAGTGGGCGAACGCGGCGCCCTCCGCGGCGAGCACGTCGACCCCGTACTCGGCGAGCTCGGCCGCCAGCGCGTCCACCCGCTCGCCGAGGACCGCCGCGATGCACTTGCCCCCCGCGAGCCCGGCGAGCTGCTTGCCCGCCGCCAGGCCGACGAGCGTGGTCTTCGGGAACTTCCCGTGCTGGTGCTCGGCAAAGACGAGGACGTTGCTCATGCTCAGATCACCTTCGCTTCGTTGTGCAGGAGCTGCACCAGCTCCTGCACGGAGGTCACCTTGCGGCCGGCCGAACGCTTGGGGGGCGTCTCGAGCCGCGTCACCTTCACCCGGGGGGTCACGTCCACGCCGAGCTCGGCGATCGGTATCTCCTTCAGCTCCTTCTTGCGCGCCTTCATGATGCCCGGGAGCGAGGCGTAGCGCGGCTCGTTCAGGCGGAGGTCGGCGGTGATCACCGCCGGCAGCGAAACCGCGAGCGTCTCGAGGCCGCCGTCCACCTCGCGCGTCACCTTCGCAGACTTCTGGTCGGCGGCCAGCTCGACCTTCGAGGCGAACGTCGCCTGCGGCCAGCCCAGCAGCGCGGCGAGCATCTGGCCGGCACAGTTCGCGTCGTCGTCGATCGCCTGCTTGCCGACCACGACGAGGTCGGGCTTCTCCGCCTCCACGAGCTTCTGCAGCACGCGGGCGACGGCGAGCGGCTCGAGCGGCTCGTCGGTGAGCACGAGGGCGGCCCGGTCGGCGCCCATCGCGAGACCCGTGCGCAGCTGCTCCTGGGCGGTCTTGGGACCGATGCTCACGAGCACCACCTCGGAGCCCGCGACCTTCTCCCGGATGCGCAGCGCCTCCTCGATCGCGATCTCGTCGAAGGGATTGATCACCCACTTGACGTTGTCGGTGGCGATCCCCGTGCCTTCGGCGTTGATCTTGATGACGGTCTCGGGATCGGGGACGCGTTTGGCAGTGGCGAGGATCTTCACGGCGCGACTCTCCTCACGGCGACGGCGGCCTCCGGGCCGACGGGTGCTACGGGCGGTAAATCGCGCCCTTGTACCCAGCGCCGACGCGCCAAGTCAAGGAAGCCGCTCAGCTCGCCTCGCGCCGCCCGAGGTCGAAGCCGAGCCGGCTCGAGAGCTCGCGCCCGGCCTTCACGACCAGCGGCGCCAGCTCCTTCTCGAGCCGCTCGATCTGGAGGCGGTAGGCGGGGCCGGCCACCGCGAGCGTCCCCACCACGTTGCGCGTGTAGTCGCGGATCGGCGCCGCGACGCTGCGCAGATCCTCGACGTGCTCGCCCGTGTCGACGGCGTAGCCCGCCGCGGCCACGGCGCGGAGCTGCTGCTGGAGCTGCGCACGGTCGACGATGGTGCGATCGGTGTAGCGCTGCAGCCCGCCGTCGGGAAGAAGCGCCCGCTGGTCGTCCTCCGGCTCGAAGGCGAGGAACGCCTTGCCGGCCGCCGTGCAATGCAGCGGCAGCGGCTCGCCGAGCTGCGAGCTGATGCGCACGGCGCGGTCGGCCTCGACGACCTCCACGGGCACGAGCACACCGCGGCGGAGCACGGCAACGTACGCCGTCTCGCGCACCTGGCGCACGAGCTCCTCCATGATCGGCCCCGCCTGGCGCAGGAGCCCCATGTGGAACACGTAGCTCTGTCCGAGCTGGAGGCAGCGGATGCCGAGGCGGTAGTTCTCGGTGGCGCGGTTCTGCTCGATGTAGCCGCGCGATTCGAGCGTGGCGAGCAGCCGGAAGACGTTGTTCTTGTGGAGCTTGAGTCGCTTCGACAGCTCGGTGACGCCGAGCTCGTCCGCCTCGCCGCAGAACTGCTCGAGCACGTCGAGCGAGTGCGCCACGGATTGGATGATGTAGTTGGATTTCTCGCGCCGCATCGACGCCCCAAGCGCAAAAACGTGTTTTAAGCTATGCCTCGGCCCCCTGGGAGTCAACGCCGCGGCGGTACCCCCGACAACCCGCCGGAAATCATGGCAAATCACGATTTCGTGCGTTCCGCGTCCCCAGGGAACGCTGTCTTGACACGGACGGGCCGTTGGAGAAGCTATCCGCGCGAAAGGAGCAGACCATGGACGACGCGATGATCGAGGTGCCGGCGGGCGCCGGCTCGATGCCGGCCTTCCTCGCGCGGCCGTCCGCCGGAGAACCTGCCCCGGCGGTGATCGTCATCCAGGAGGCCTTCGGGCTCAACGCCCACGTGAAGGACGTCGCCCGGCGGGTCGCGGGCGAAGGCTACGTGGCGCTCGCCCCCGACATGTTCTGGCGCGGCGGCGCGGGGCGCACCGCGGGCTACGATCAGCTGCCGCAAGCGCTGCAGCTCATGGGCGAGCTGCGCGACGAGACGATCGTCGCCGACGTGGGCAGCGCGATCGCGTATCTCGAGAAGCAGCCCTTCGTGCGCTCCGAGCGCATCGGGATCACCGGCTTCTGCATGGGGGGGCGGGTGGCCTACCTCGCGGCCTGCGCGCTGCCCGACAAGATCCGCGCGGCCGTCCCCTTCTACGGCGGCGGCATCCCGGTCGAGCGCACGGCCGGACTGCGTGCGCCGGTGCTCGCCTTCTTCGGCGATCAGGACCCGTTCATCCCGCTCGATCAGGTGGAGCGGCTCAGGCGCGAGGCGGCGCGTCTCGGCAAGCCGATCGAGGTGGTCGTGTACCCTGGCGCGCCGCACGGCTTCTTCTGCAACGAGCGTGACTCCTACCGGCCCGATGCGGCCAAGGACGCGTGGGAGCGCCTCAAGCGCTTCTTCGCGCAGCACCTCAAGGCCTGACATGCGCATACTGCTCGTCGGGCAGGCGGCGTTCGCCGCGCGGGTCCTCGAAGGACTCGTCGCGGCGGGCGACGAGATCGCCGCCGTCGTCTGCCCGCCCGACCGCGGCGGCGAGCCCGACCCCGTGAAAGCCGCGGCCGTCGCCCGCGGCGTCCCGGTGCATCAGTTCCACTCGCTGCGCGGGCCCGAGGCACAGGCCGCGTTCGCGGAGGCGCGCGCCGATCTCGGCGTGCTCGCCTACGTCACGCAGATCGTCCCCGAGCCGCTGCTGCGCCTCCCGCGCCTCACGAGCATCTGCTTCCATCCGTCGCTGCTGCCCCGCTACCGGGGCGGCAGCGCGATCAACTGGCAGCTCATCCGGGGTGAGACGACGACCGGGGTCACCGTGTTCTGGCCGGACGCGGGCATCGACACCGGGCCGATCCTCCTCCAGCGCGCGGCCACCGCGGGTCCGGACGACACGGCGGGCTCCCTGTATTACCGGACGCTCTTCCCGCTCGGCGTGCAGGCCGTCCTCGATGCGGTGGCGCTCGTGCGCGCGGGCGGGGCGCCGCGCGTCCCGCAGGACGAGGGGCGGGCGACCTACGACCCACTCTGCCGCGACGAGCACGCGGCGATCGCGTGGGACGCTCCGACGGCGCGCGTCCATGACCTCATCCGCGGCTGCGATCCGCAGCCCGGGGCCCACACGCGCTGGCGCGGTGCGGTGCTGCGGCTGTTCGACTCGCGGCGGGCGCCGTCGCCCCCCGCCGCCGCAGCCCCGGGGACCGTGCTCGCGGTCGACGCCGGCGGGCTCACGGTGGCCACCGCGGACGGCGCCGTCGTCTGCGCGCGCGCGCGCGGCGACGGCCCGAAGGCCGCCGCCGCAGAGCTCGCCCGCGCGCTCGGGCTCGCGCCCGGCGCCCGGCTCGCGCGCTAGCTCACGAGGCCGCGCGAGAAGTCGAACGACTTCTTGTTGTCGCACCCGAGATTGATGTCGAGGCTGCCGCGGAACTTCACATTGACGTTCACCGTGAAGCCCAGGGTCTGGTTGCGCACCGCGGCCGCGGCGGCCACGAAGGAGCCGCCGTGCCGGTGCGCCTGGAGGGTGCCGAGCAGGAAGGGATACTCGGCGTCGGCGGAGATCGCGGTCGAGGCGTCGTGGACGGCGATGCTCGGGCAGACTGCCGTGCCGCCGGCACCGCAGCGCCAGGAGACGTGTTGCCCGATGGCGAATCCCGGCTGCGTGGTGTCGATCGCGTTCTGATCGACGTCGTTCATGTCGCCCCACTGCGTGCCCGTGTCGGGCCCGTCGGCGATGGCGATGGCGGCCTGCTCGGCGCCGGTTTCCGCACCGGTGGCCTGTGCGGTCCCGCCGCCCTTGAGCACGTTGAGCCAGTTGAGGGTGGGTGCGGCCCAGGCGCTGCAGTTGACCCCGGGAGCGTCGCAGGCGCGCGGCAACAGCTCGGTGTAGATGCCGCCCGCGCAGGTGCCGCCCGCCCCCTTGGCGGGGAAGAGCATGACGGTGGTCGCCTCTCGGAGGTTCTTCAGGCGGAAGACGCCCGCCTGATCTGCCCACGTCCAGCCGATGCGCACCGCCGTGCCGCTGTTCTTCCACGGACACCAGCTGAACGGATCGCTGGGGATCGAGGGGTTACCCTCGATGAAGTTGCGCTGCCGGTACCACAGCTCCACGAAGCTCCCGGGCGGCGCCAGGCCCTCGACCGAGTCGAGGTCGTTGTTGTTCACCGTCGCCCGGTAGATCAGCGGAGCATAGGCGACCGAGTGGACCGTGACCGCGCGCGCGAGCAGCGCGCCCACGGCGACGAGGAACGCCGCCGTGCCGACGAACGTGGATCGCATCGACATCGAGCCTCCTTCGGGCGGGGCCAGCAGGGCGGCGTCTCCTTGAAGCAGCCGGCGTGCCAGCGAGACGCCGTGGCGATGCGTCGGCGGCGGGGACGCGGTGAAGCCGGCGCGCTCTAGGCCGTTTCACGCGCGGGCGCGCCGAGCGGATCGCGGATGCCGTGGCGCTCCATGCGCCGCCAGAGCGTGACGCGCGAGATGCCGAGCGCCGCGGCCGAGCGCTGGCGGTTCCAGCGGTGCTCCTCGAGCACGCGCAGGATGCGCGTGCGCTCGTCGGCCCAGAGCCCGGCGCCGAGGGCCGGACGCTCGCGCAGCGCCTGGGCGAGGTCGCCCCCGCTCGCGCTCGCCAGCGTGAGCAGCGACTCGAGCGTGTTCTCGAGCTCGCGGACGTTGCCCGGCCAGGCGTGCTCGAGGAAGGGCCGCAAAGCGTTTGCCGGAGGAACGGTGAAGGCCGTGGCGTGGCGGCGGTTGTAGCGGCCGACGAAGTGCGCGACGAGCGCGGGCACGTCCTCGCGGCGCTGGCGCAGCGGCGGCAGCGCGATGGCGAGCACCCGCAGGCGATAGTAAAGGTCGCGGCGGAACTCGCCGGCCTCGACCATGCGGCCGAGGTCGCGGTTGGCGGCGGCGACGATGCGGACGTCGACGCGCCGCGCGGCGCTCCCGCCGAGCGGGCGCACCTCGCGGTCCTGGACGACCCGCAGCAGCTTCGCCTGGAGCGCGAGCGGCAGGTCCTCCACCTCGTCGAGGAAGAGCGTGCCGCGGTCGGCGAGCCGCAGCGCGCCGGGGCGCTCCTGGAGCGCGCCGGTGAAGGCGCCGCGGGCGTGGCCGAAGAACTCGCTCTCGGCGAGCGTCTCGGGAATGGCCGCGCAGTTGAGCGGCACGAAGGGGCCGGCGGCGCGGCGCCCGAGGCCATGGATCGCGCGCGCGACGAGCTCCTTCCCCGTGCCAGTCTCGCCCTCGATCAGCACGTGGGCCTCGGTGCGCGCCGCGGTTCGCACGAGCGCACGCACCTGCTCGATCGCGCGGCTCACGCCGACGAGGCCCGCGAGCCCGTCGCCCGCGGCGGCGGCGCGCGAGGGCGGGGTCGGCGCCCGCGCGCCGAGCAGCGCGGCGACCGCGGCGCAGAGCGCGGCGCCCCCGTCGCGCACCACGACGTAGTCCGCCGCGCCCGCCTTGACCACGGCCACCGCCGCGGCGGCGTGGTCCTGCTCGCTCGCCACGAGGATCGGCACGTCGGGCTGCCGCGCCGCGAGCGCGCGCACGATCTCGGCGACATGGGGCCGGTCGGCCACGCCGGGTCCCAGCACGACGAGCCGCGGTGCCGCCTCCTCCACCCGCGCCGGCTCCACGCTCGGCGCGCGGCTCACGGCCGCCCCCGGGCAGGCGCGCGCCGCGGCAACGGCGAGCAGGTCGCCCCGGGGGCCGTCGTCGACGATGAGGATGCGCATCGGCTGTCCTCGCGCCCGCCACCCTCGCCCGGTTTGCACCCCCGTGCAACGACTGCGAGCGGAATACGTCGCGCCCGCAGCCGGCGTCAGGCGTCGATCTCGACCAGGAGCGCCCCGCCCTCGACCGTCGCTCCCGCCTCGACGTGTACGCGCGCAACCGTGCCCGCGACCTCGGCGACGAGCGTGCTCTCCATCTTCATCGCCTCGAGGACCACGAGCGCCTGCCCGGCGGCGACGGCCTCGCCGGCGCGCACGAGCAGCGCGACAATCTTCCCGGGCATCGGCGCGGTCACCGCGCCCGAGCCGGCGGGGCCGGCTGCGGCCGCGGCGTCGTCGGCGGCGCCGACGACGAAGCGGTGGACCCGGCCGTCGACGGCGACGAGCGCCCCGTCGCGCTGGGGTGCCGCGAGCGCGCGCACGACGCGGCCGTCGAGGAGCAGCACGAGCTCCCAGGCGTCCGGGCCGGCCGCGGCGCGGACGAGACGACGCAGCTCGTGCGCGGTGCCGTCGACGCGCGCGGTCCCGCCGTCCGCCGTGTCCGGCGGCAGCTCGACCGCGAGCGTGCGACCGCCCGCGCGCAGGCGCACCGGTGGGCTCATGTCCCGAGGCGCCAGCGGCCGAGCGTCCGCCACGGGCTGGGGGTCGCCGCCGCCTCGGCGGCGCGCGCGGGCGTGCATTCGAGGACGAGCGCGGCCGCGAGCGCCGCGGCGGCGTCGGGCTCCGGCGGCCGCCAGGACGCGAAGTGCTCGGCCAGGAACTCGACGTGGGTCTCGCCGCAAGCGAAGGCGGGATGGGCGAGGACATCGCCGAGGAAGGCCAGGTTGGTCGTCGGGCCGAGGACGGCCGTGTCGCGCAGCGCGGCGCGCAGGCGCGCCGCGGCTTCCGCCCGGTCGTGCCCCCAGGCGGACAGCTTGCTCAGCAGCGGGTCGTACTCGACCGGCACGACGCTGCCGGCTCCGATGCCCGAGTCGACGCGCACGCCCGGCCCGCTCGGCTCGCGCACGGCGAGGATCGGCCCCGGGCTCGGCCGGAAACCCGCGGCCGGATCCTCCGCGCACAGCCGCGCCTCGATCGCGTGGCCGCTCAGCCGGACGTCGGCCTGACCGAAGCCGAGCCGCTCGCCGGCGGCGATGCGGAGCTGCGCGGCGACCAGATCGACGCCCGAGACCCACTCCGTGACCGGATGCTCGACCTGGAGCCGGGTGTTCATCTCGAGGAAGTAGAAGCGGCCGTCGGGGGCGAGGAGGAACTCGACCGTGCCCGCGCTCGTGTAGCCGACGGCGCGCGCGATCGCGAGCGCCGCGGCGGTCAGCTCGGCGCGTCCGGCGTCGGAGAGCGCGGGGCAGGGGGTCTCCTCGACGATCTTCTGGTGGCGGCGCTGGATCGAGCACTCGCGCTCGCCCAGGTGGACGAGGGTGCCGTGGCGGTCGCCGAGCACCTGGACCTCGACGTGGCGCGGCCGCACGAGCAGCTTCTCGAGGTAGACGCGTCCGTCGGCGAACGCGGCCTCGGCCTCGCGCGCGGCGGCCTCGAGGGCGGGGGCGAGATCGGCGTCGGCGGCGACTGCGCGCATCCCTTTGCCCCCGCCGCCGGCGGCCGCCTTGACCAGGACCGGGTAGCCGAGCGCCGCCGCAGATCGGCGCGCCTCGCCGAGGTCGCCGGCCGCCACCGCCGTCCCGGGCACGACCGGCGCGCCCGCGCGCTCGGCGGCGGCGCGCGCGGCGAGCTTGTCGCCCATGGTCGCGATGGCGTCGGGGGGTGGGCCGATCCAGGTGAGCCCCGCCGCCTCGACGGCGCGCGCGAAGACGGCGCTCTCGGCGAGGAACCCGTAGCCCGGATGGACGGCGTCCGCACCGGCGGCGCGCGCGGCGGCGAGGAGCGCATCGACGTTCAAGTAGGACTCGCGCGCGGGCGCCGGGCCGACCGCGACCGCGGCGTCGGCGGCGCGCACGTGCACCGCGTCGCGATCGGCGTCCGAGTAGACGGCGACCGCGCGCAGGCCCGCCGTCCGGCAGGCGCGCGCGACGCGCACCGCGATCTCGCCGCGGTTGGCGATCAGCACCGTGCGCACGGTCACATCCGGAACACGCCGAAGGCGGTGGCGGCGACCGGGGTGCCGCAGGCCGCGGCCAGCCCCAGCCCGAGCGCGTCGCGGGTCTCGAGCGGATCGAGGATGCCGTCGTCCCATAGGCGCGCAGTCGCGTAGTAGGGGCTGCCCTCGTCCTCGTACTTCGCCCGCGTGGGGGCCATGAAGGCCTCTTGCTCCTCGGCCGACATCGTCTGCCCGCGCGCCGCGAGCTGCTCGAGCTTGACGGTGAGCAGCGTCTGCGCCGCCTGCTCGCCGCCCATCACCGAGATGCGGCTGTTCGGCCAGGAGAAGAGGAGGCGGGGACCGTACGCGCGGCCGCACATGCCGTAGTTCCCCGCGCCGTGCGAGGCGCCGATCAGCACCGTGAACTTGGGCACCGCCGCGTTGGCCACCGCGTTCACCATCTTGGCGCCGTCCTTGGCGATGCCGCCGTGCTCGTAGCGCTTGCCGACGATGAAGCCCGTGATGTTCTGGAGGAAGACGAGCGGGACGCCGCGCGCGCAGGCGAGCTCGATGAAGTGCGTCGCCTTGAGCGCCGACTCCGAGAACAGCACGCCCTGGTTCGCGAGGATGCCGACGGGATAGCCATGAACGTGCGCGAACCCGGTGACCAGCGTAGTGCCGTAGCGCGCCTTGAACTCGTGGAAGCGGCTGCCGTCGACGAGCCGGGCGATGACCTCCCGGACGTCCCACGTGCGGCGCGGATCGCGTGGGACGACCCCGTAGAGCTCGCGTGGGTCGCAGGCCGGCGGCTCGGGCGGCTCGCGGGCGACGGTCGGCGCGGGCGCCGCCGGCAGGTGCGCGACGATCGTGCGGGTGATCTCGAGCGCGTGGGCGTCGTCGCGCGCGAGGTGGTCGGCGACGCCGGAGACCCGGGTGTGCACGTCGCCGCCGCCGAGCTCTTCGGCGGTCACCTCCTCGCCGGTGGCGGCGCGCACCAGCGGCGGCCCGCCCAGGAAGATCGTGCCCTGGTTCTGCACGATGACCGTCTCGTCGCACATCGCGGGGACGTAGGCGCCGCCGGCCGTGCACGAGCCGAGCACGACGGCGACCTGCGGGATGCCCGCCGCCGACATGCGCGCCTGGTTGAAGAAGATGCGCCCGAAGTGGTCGCGGTCGGGAAAGACCTCCGCCTGCAGCGGCAGGAAGGCGCCGCCCGAGTCGACGAGGTAGATGCAGGGCAGGCGGTTCTCGAAGGCGATCTCCTGCGCGCGCAGGTGCTTCTTCACCGTGAGCGGATAGTACGTGCCGCCCTTCACCGTGGCGTCGTTGGCCACGACGACCGCGGGCCGGCCGGCGATCGTGGCGACGCCGGTGACGATCCCGGCGCCCGGCGCAGCCCCGCCGTAGCAGCCGTGGGCGGCGAGCGGCGACAGCTCGAGGAACGGCGTGTCCGGGTCGATCAGCCGCTCGAGGCGCTCGCGCACCAGGAGCTTGCCGCGCTCGGTGTGCCGGCGCCGCGCCTCGTCGGCGCCGCCCGCGGCCGCCGCGGCGCGCGCGCGCCTGAGCGCGGCGACCAGCTCCTCCATGCGGGCGGCGTTCGCCCGGAACTCGGGGTCGGCGGTCCGCACCCGGCTCGTGAGCCGCATCGGCTACCAGAAGATCGCGCGCCGGGCGGCGAGCCCCTCGGCGAGCATGTTGGCGATGCGCGTGCGGACCTGCTCGACCTTCTCCGCGATCACCTCGTCCTCGTCGTTCGGGTTGCCCTCGAACCACATGGGCTCGCCGAAGTGGATCCGGTACTTGGTCGGGAGGGGAACGAGCCCGAGCGGCCCGAGCCACGGCCAGGTGAGCGTGATCGGGAAGGCCGGCGCGCGGATGAGGCGGGCGAGGAGCCGCGAGTTGGCGATCGCCGGCGCCTGCTCCTCGGAGCCGATCGTGGCCACGGGCACGATCGGGGTGCGCGTCTCGAGGGCGAGCCGCATGAAGCCGTGGCCGAACTCCTGGAGCTGATAGCGGTCCCAGATGAGCTTGTTCATGCCGCGGACACCCTCGGGGAAGGCGATGACGGCCTCGTCCTGCTCGAGCAGGTCGATGCAGTTCTTGCGCGTCCCGACGACCGAGCCGGTACGCACCATGAGCACGTTCACCCACGGCACCGTCGGCAGCCAGTACTCGCCCATCCCGCGGACGATCCGCGGCGGCTCGGCCTCGAGGAACATCGCCATGCTGATCATCGCCGCGTCGAGGGCCACCTGGCCGGCGTGGTTGCCGATCAGCAGCACGCGTCCCGGCGGGACGTGCCGGATCCCACGGGCCTCGACGCGGAACCAGTGGCGGTAAAGGAGAGCGCAGATCGTGTAGGCGCGCCGCGCCGTCACCAGGTCGAAGCCCCAGGCGTCGTAGCCGTAGGCGTTGAGCCGCGTCGGGATGCGCCGCAGGCGCTCGCCGATCTCTTCCTCGAGGGCGCACAGCGGCGGCGCCATGGCCGGGCGCCAAAGCGTCTCCCAGAGGCCGCTCGCCGCGCGCGCCACCCCCTCAGCGACGGACACTGGCGAAGATCTCCTCGAGGCTGAAGAGCGGGCGGAAGCCGGTGGCCGCTTCGAAGCGCCGCCCGTCGAGCGTGCAGGGATACTTGAGGAAATCGAGCGCGCCGGGGGGCGTGTGGTAGAGCCCGAGCCGGTAGAGCGCGCCGAAGAGCAGCGCCGCCACGGTCTCGGGGACGGGCACCGGGGTGCCGCCGGTCTCGCGCACGGCCACGTGCAGCGGCACCGCCCCCGGGCCGACCACGTTGAACACGCCGTGGGTGCCCGTCTGCAGCGCCAGCGCCACCGCCTCGGCGACGTCCTCCTCGTGGATGAACTGCATCATGGGGCTGTAGCCCATGACCGTCGGCACGCGGCTCTGCTTCAGGTACCGCCCGATCGCGCTGTGGACGTAGTAGCCGAGCGTGTTCACCGGGCGCAGGATCGTGGTGGCGATCTCGGGGTGGCGCCAGAGGAAGGCGGTGGCGAGCGTGTCGACCTCGGTCAGGTCGCGCACCTCGGGGTAGGTGCGGCTGACGTTCAGCGGGTACTCCTCGGTCATGTAGTAGGGATTGTCGGGCAGCGCGCCGTAGACGTAGCCGCTCGAGAGCACGACCACGCGCTTGACGCCGGCGGCCACCGCGTACTCGAGCACGCGCTTGGTCCCGAGCACGTTGACCTCGTGGCGGACCTCGGGGGCACCGCGAAAGTGACGCACGAAGGCGAGGTGGACCACCGCGTCCGGCCGCTCGGTGCGGAACACGTCCTCGAACTTGCGCTTGCGGATGTCGAGCACGTGCATGCCGACGCCCGGAGGATGGCCGTCCCACGGCACGCGGTCGACCCCGGTGAGCGCGAACGAGCCCGCGAGACGGCGCGCGATGAGACGGCCCTGCCCGCCGGAGATGCCGGTGATGAGCACCTTCTCCCCCGGCTCGGCGCCCCGGCGCGCCGCGGGCGCCGTCGCCTCCCGGCCGAGCTCGGCGGGGGACGGCTCGACCGCCGCGAAGTGAAAGAGGTCGTCGGGGGTGGGCAGCCGGGGCCGTGCCATGCGTCGTGCCTATTGTGACCCGAGGGTTCGCAGTTGCAAGGAAAGTCGACACCAGTGGCACGGCCGTATCCCGTGCGCAACCGGTGCGTGGCCGTGGCTCAAGCCGGGAGCCGGGGGTGCCGATAGTGCTCGCACGGGGGGTCCGGTGATGGCCCGGGCGGGGCCTGCCGGCTCGAGGGGACACGGTGGCGTTGGATCAGGAGAGCCTGCAGAAGTTCCGGGCCGAGGTGCTCGCCCGGCGCAACCTGCCGACGCTGCCGCCGGTGCTGGCGCGGGTGCTCGCGCTGGTCGACGCGCAGGAGACCAACGCCCGGCAGCTCGTCGAGGTCATCGAGCGCGACCAGGCGCTCACCGGCAAGATCCTGCGGCTCGCCAACAGCGCCTTCTTCGGACAGAGCCGCCGGGTCGCGACCATCCCCCGCGCGATCCTGCTGCTCGGCTTCTCGAGCGTGCGCAGCCTCACGCTCGGCATCAAGGTCTGGGACGCGCTGGCGGTCGGCGTGGCGCCGGCGCGTCTCGAGGAGCTGTGGCACCACGCGGTGGCCGTCGCGCTCGCCACCAAGATGCTGGCCACCCGCCTCCTCGAGGGCGATCCCGACGAGGCCTTCACCGCCGGGCTGCTGCACGACGTCGGGCGCCCGCTGATGGCTGCCCGCCTGCGCGAGGCGTACTGGCGGGCGATCGACCAGCCGGGCGATCAGCCGCTCGACGTCGTCGAGCGAACCGCCTTCGGCGTCGATCATGCCGAGGTGGGGGCCTGGCTGCTCGAGGCCTGGAACCTGCCCGCGCCGATCGTCGAGGCCGCCCGCCTGCACCACGCGGCCGCGGCCACCGCGGGCGTCTCCTGGCTCCTCGCCGTGGCCAACCGGCTGGTCAACGCGACCGATCTCGCCAGCGGCACGATGCGGCCCGAGGCCGCGAACGTGATCGCCGCGGTCGCCGACCGCGGCATCACCGCGGACTTCTGGCAGGCGATCGTCCCGGAGCTGGCCTCGGCCCGGTCGCTCGGGGACGCGCGAGGCGCGTGAGGACCGGCCCCGTGCGGGACGAGCAGATTCGCCAGGCGCTGGTCCAGGTCGAGGGCGAGCGCGACGACGCCGTCGCCTACCTCTCGACGATCAAGGAGCTGCTCGCGGTCCTGGCACGCGGCCACGGGCTCAAGGCTTGCGCGCAGGGTATCGCCGAGGTGTTGGTCCGCGAGCTCGCCGTCGAGAGCTGCGCCGTCACCCTCGAGGAGGAGGGCGGGACGCTCGCGCTGCTCGGCTTCGCCACTCAGGCGCAGCGCCTCGGCGGCGCGGGCGGCGGTCCGGGCGAGGCGGCGTGGCTCGACCTCGCCCGGCTGGTCGGTCCGCGCCCCGAGCCTTCGTGCTTCCGCCGGGCGCCCGACGGGGGCTTCGCCGCCGTCCAGGAGGCGGAGCTCGCCGGCGAAGGGTTCCTCGTCCTGCCGTTCGGCGGCATCGCGGGCGCGCTCGTGCTCCACTGGGTCGTGGCGCCGGCGCAGCGCTTCGGCCGCGGGCAGGCGCTCGCGCTGATCGCCGAGTGCGTCGGCCAGGCCATGGCGCTCGTGCGGCTGCGCGAGTCGACCGAGCGCGTCTGCGTCGCGCTCGAAGGCGAGCTCGGCTCGGCGCGGAAGGCGGCCTCGGCGCAGGAAGCCACGCTGCGGGCGCGCGAGCGGAACATCGAGGCGTTGATGGCCGAGCTGGTCCGCGCGAACAAGGCGAAGCGCGAATTCCTCGGCACCGTCTCGCACGAGCTGCGCACGCCGCTCAACGGCATCCTCGGGTACGCCTCGCTGCTGCGCGACGGCATGGTCGGCGCGATCAGCGCCGAGCAGGAGAGCGCGCTCGACCGCGTGATCGGGTGCAGCCGCAACCTGAACGAGCTGATCGGCGACATGCTCTTCTACGTCCAGGTCGAGGCGGACCGCGTGCTCGTGCGCCGCGAGCGGGTCGACACGCGCGAGGTGATCGACGTCGCGGTCTCCGCCGTGCGCGGGCGCCAGGCCGGCGAGCGCCTCGCGCTGCACGTCGAGGTCGCCCCCGAGGCCGCGACCCTGTGGGTGGACGAGAGCCTGCTGCGACGCGTGCTCTTCCACCTCGTCGGCAACGCGTTCAAGTTCACCGCCGAGGGCGAGGTGCACGTGGTGGTGCGACCGGACGTCGAGCCCGGCGGCGCGGTGCTCGTCGTGCGCGACACGGGCGCCGGCATTCCTCCGGAACGCCTCGACGAGCTGTTCGAGCCGTTCACCCAGGCCGACAGCTCGACCACGCGCCGCCACGAGGGCGTGGGCATGGGCCTCGCGCTGGTGCAGCGCTGCGCGCGGCTGCTCGGAGGCGAGGTCGCGGTGGAGAGCCGGCCCGGCGCCGGCAGCGAGTTCCGCGTGCGCCTGCCCGGCGCCCTGGCGAGCGCGGCGGCGGCGGCGCCCGCGCAGCCCGAGGACGCGGCGCCCTGAGCGGCGCTGCGCACGGCACCCGCGGGTGTCAGGTGTGCCGGACCGATGGGCGCTCCCGGCACACGATCGTGCCGGGGGCCCGAGCCGGCAAGGGTCCGGCGGCGGCACGCCCGGTGCTCTCCGCCGGCATGCGCGTCCCTCACGGAGACCTGGCGCGGGCGGAGTTCGACGCCGTCGAGACCGCCGTGCGCTACTACGAGGGCACGGCGTCGCCCGCCGAGATGATCGCCGCCGCCCGGCGCGTCCAGGCGCTGCGCGTCGCGAGCGCGTTCGCGCGCACGCAGGCCCGGCGCGGGCTCGGCGGATGGCGTCCCGCCACACCCGCGCCGCCACCCCTCGGGCACTGAGCAGCCGTCAGCCGCGGCCGAGGAGCTTGCGCCGCCAGCCCGAGCCGAAGAGGTCGATGACGCGGCGGAAGAGCCGCAGCTTGCCCGGCGTGATGGGCCACCAGTTGACCTCGCGCTTCATCCCGAAGCGGTCGATCACCACCGCCTGCTGCGCGCAGAACTTGCGGATGCCCTCGGGGCCGTGGCGGTGCCCGATGCCGCTCTCCTTCACCCCGCCCATCGGAATCTCGGGCACCGCGAAGTTGACCATGACGTCGTTGACGCACACGGCGCCCGACTCGATCCGGCGGGCGACCCGCGCGCCGCGCGCACGGTCGCGGGTCCACACGCTGGCGTCGAGGCCGTAGCGCGAGTCGTTCGCCAGGCGCACCGCCTCCTCCGCGTCGGCGACGCGCATGATCGGGATGACGGGGCCGAAGGTCTCGTCGCGCATCACCTCCATCTCGTGGGTGACGTCGACGAGGACGGTCGGCTCGTAAAACAGGCCCGGGAGGTCGCTCCGCCGCCGGCCCCCCGCGAGCACGCGCGCCCCGCGCGCGACCGCGTCGCGCACGTGGCGCTCGACCTTCTCGATCTGCGGCGGGAAGGTCATCGCGCCGACCTCCATCGGGCTGCCGTCGGGCACGCCCTGGCGGACCTGGCGGACCTTCTCCACCACCTTGGCGACGAAGGCGTCGTACACCGGCGCCTCGACGTAGACCCGCTCGACCGAGATGCACACCTGGCCCGCGTTGGCGAGCGCGCCGTAGACGCAGGCGTTGGCGGCGCGCTCGAGGTCGGCGTCGCGCAGCACGAGCATCGGGTCCTTGCCGCCGAGCTCGAGCGTGACCGGCTTGAGGAGCTGCCCGCAGCGCGCGGCGACCTTCCGCCCCGTCTCGACCGAGCCCGTGAAGCAGATCATGTCGGCGAGGTCGACCAGGTGCGTGCCGGCGTCGCCGTAGCCGACGACCGCCTGGAGGATTCCCGGCGGCAGGCCCGCTTCCACCGCGAGCTCGCAGCCGAACAGCGCGCTCTGCGGGGTGACCTCCGAGGGCTTGATCACCACCCCGTTGCCGGCCATCAGCGCGGGAATGGCCTCGCCGATCGTGAGGCTGAAGGGGAAGTTCCACGGACCGATGATGCCGACCACGCCGTGGGGCCGGTAGCTCACGTACGCGCGCTTGTTGAGCATCAGGTGTGGCCGGGCCGGCTCGTCGGCGAGCCAGCGGGCCGCCCGCCGCCCCCAGAAGCCGATACCGTCGCAGACGATCAGCAGCTCGTTGGTGAGCACGTCGTGGCGGGGCTTGCCGGTCTCGCCCGAGACCACCTCGGCGATCCGGTCCTTGCGGTCGACGAGGAGGTCGCGCAGCCGGCGGAGCATGCGTGCCCGCTCGGCGAAGGATAGCGCGGCCCAGCCAGGCTGCGCGCGCCGCGCGCGGGCGACGGCGGCCTCGACCGCCTCGCGGTCGGCCGCCGGGTACTGCGCGATGCGCTCGCCGGTGGCGGGGTTGCGAACGACCACGGTGCCCCGGTCGGGGGGCCGCTCGACGGTGGGTGCGCCCTGCGCCATGCGGAGCCTCCTCGAAGACGGCGACGAGCTTAGGCGACGCCGGCGCGGCGGGTCAACGCCCGGCGCGCGGGCAGTGCTGCCCACGTGTCGGGCAGCGAGCGCGCCGCGCCCACCCGGCCGCCGCGTGCCGCCGTGCAGTGCCCCCTGGTCAGGTTCTTGCTCAGGCGGCTTCGGCGTGGAGGCGCCACGGAGTGTCCGACCCGGCGGCCGCGCGAGCGTCGTGCTGCGGTTCCCGGCGCCCGTGCGCCCACGGCAGCCCCCGCCGCCGTGGTGGCGGCGTGCCCTCGAATGGCTGCGCCACGGGAGCCTGCGGGTCGTGAGGCCGTCTTGACCGAGCGAGACGACCGGGCGCTCGAGATCCACGCGCGGCTGACCGACGCGGCGGAGCGGGGTCGGGCGGTCGAGCTGATCCTCGTGGTGCGGGGCAAGGTGCGGCCGGTCAACGGCTCCGGGGACCGCTGGCGCATCCGCACGGACGGCCGCCACGTGCTGACCTTCCGGGCGGGCGCCGTGGTGGCGGCGACCCCAGTGGCCGACGAGCGTGTCGGCGTCGCGGACCCGGGCGCCTGACCGGAGCCGGGGCTACGCGGCGTCACGCTGCGAGCCGGCGCCGTTGAGCTGCGGCGCGCGGCCGTCGTGGCGTGTTTGATAGGCCCCCACGAGCCCCGCGAACGCTTCGTCCTCGCTCGAGGTGAGCCGGAAGCGGAAGTAGAACCCGCCGGCCATCGGGGGGAGGAGCCCGGTCGAGCCGCTGATCTCCGCCAGGCGGGCGCGGAGGTTCCCGTCGCCCCGTCCGACGTAGAGGATGCTGCGTACGAGGTTGGCCACCTCGAAGACCCCGGCCTCCTCCGGTACCCACCCGATCGACTCCGCGCTGAGGCGGCACCAGCGATCGGGTTGGGCGGGCATGGTTGCACGGCCGAGCAATGGGCATGCCATGAGGAGCGCTGCGTCCGTACGCGGCTTGCACCCGCGCTGACCGACGCGCGCGTGACACCGCGCGTACGCCCTTGTCGATCGGGCGTTGAACCAGGAGCGCGAAGCGGTCATGGTAGCCGCCGGGAGGCCCCATGGAACGAGACGGCGAGCGGCAGGCGCACCGGCTCTACGACGAGGAGGGGAGGCCGACGCGCGACCGGCCCTGGCTCTTCCGCACCTACGCTGGCCACACGAACGTGCGGGAATCCAACGCGCTCTACCGGGCGAACCTCTCGCGGGGCCAGACCGGCCTGTCGATCGCCTTCGACCTCCCGACCCAGTGCGGCTACAGCTCCGACCATCCCGTGGCCGCGCACGAGATTGGGCGGGTGGGGGTGCCGATCAACACGCTCGACGATTTCGAGATGCTGTTCGAGGGCATCCCCATCGAGCAGATCAACACCTCGATGACGATCAACGCGACCGCGATGTGGCTGCTCGCCCTCTACGTCGCGCTCGCCGAGCAGCGCGGAGTCGAGCCCGCGCGCCTCCAGGGCACGACCCAGAACGACATCGTCAAGGAGTACCTGGCCCGGGGCACGTACATCTTCCCCCCGCGGGAGTCCATGCGGCTCATCGTCGACATGTACGAGTACTGCCTGCACGCGGTCCCGCGCTGGAACGCGTCGAACGTCTGCTCCTACCACCTCCAAGAGGCGGGGGCGACGCCGGTGCAGGAGCTCGCTTTCGCCCTCGCCAACGCGATGGCGCTGCTCGACGCGATCGAGGCCCGGGGCACGTTCTCGCACGCCGAGTTCGAGCAGTGCGTCGGCCGGGTCTCGTTCTTCTGCAACGCGGGCATCCGCTTCGTCGAGGAGCTGTGCAAGCTGCGGGCGTTCGGCGAGATGTGGGACGAGATCACCCGCGACCGCTACCGCGTCGGCAACCCGAAATACCGGCTCTTCCGCTACGGCGTGCAGGTGAACTCGCTCGGGCTCACCGAGGAGCAGCCGGAGAACAACGCCTGGCGCATCCTGATCGAGGCGCTGGGCGTGACGCTCTCGCGCGACGCGCGCTGCCGCGCGCTCCAGCTCCCGACGTGGAACGAGGCGCTCAGCCTGCCGCGCCCGTGGGACCAGCAGTGGTCGCTGCGCCTGCAGCAGATCCTCGCCTACGAGACGGACCTGCTCGAGTACCCCGACCTCTTCGCGGGCTCGCCGGTGGTGGCGGCGAAGGTCGCCGACCTCAAGCGCGCCGCCTACGACGAGATCCGGCGCATCGAGGCGCTCGGCGGCGCGCTGGCGGCGGTCGAGTCGGGCTACATGAAGGCGGCGCTCGTGCGTAGCCAGGGGGAGCGGCTCGCGCGGATCAACGCCGGCGAGACCGTGGTGGTCGGGCGCAACCGCTGGACGGAGGGGCTGCCGTGCCCGCTGCTCGCCGGCGAGGACGGGGGCCTCTTCAAGGTCGACCCGGCCTCCGCGCGCGAGACGCTCGAGATGCTCCGCGCCACCCGGGCGCGCCGCAGCCAGGCGGCGGTCGACGCGGCGCTGCGCCAGCTCCGCGACGCCGCGGTGGCGGGCACGAACCTCGTGCCCGCGTCGATCGCGTGCGCGCGCGCGCGGGTGACCACCGGGGAGTGGGCGGGGGCGCTGCGGGCGGTGTTCGGCGAGTACCGGCCGCCCACCGGCGTCGAGGGGCAGCGCCTCGGCCTCGAGGGAGCCCGCGTCGAGGCGGTGCGCCGGCGGGTCGCCGCCTGGGCGGAGGCCCACGGCATGCGCCCGCGCATGCTGGTCGGCAAGCCCGGGCTCGACGGTCACTCCAACGGCTCGGAGATGGTCGCGGTGGCGGCCCGCCACGCGGGCTTCGAGGTGATCTACGGCGGGATCCGGCTGGCGCCCGAGGAGATCGTCCAGGCCGCGATCGAGGAGGACGCCACGGTGATCGGGCTCTCGGTGCTCTCGGGGGCCCACGTCGAGACCGCGCGGCTCGTGCTGGAAGGGCTCGGGCGCGAAGGGGCGTCGATCCCGGTGGTCGTCGGCGGCATCGTGCCGGAGAGCGACTTCGAGCCGCTGCGGCGCCTCGGCGTGAAGGCCATCTTCACCCCGCGCGACTTCGACCTGATGGCGGTGATGGACCGCGTGCTCGACGTCATCGGCGCGCCGGGCGAGGCGCCCGCCGAGCAGCGCGCGAGCGCCTGACGGCTCGGTTGAACCGGGCCGGTGAATGGCTCATGGTACGGGCCGATGGCCGACCACCCCGACCGCGCCGACCTCTCCGAGTGGCGGGCGCTCGCCGCCGCGGAGCGCAAGGGCGCCGATCCCGACGAGCTCGTCTGGCACACCCCCGAGGGGATCGACGTGAAGCCGCTGTGGACCCGGGCCGACGTCGCCGGGCTCGACTTCCTCGACACCACGCCCGGCGCCTTTCCGTTCCTCCGCGGCCCGCGGGCGACCATGTACGCCGAGAAGCCGTGGACGATCCGGCAGTACGCGGGCTTCTCGACCGCCGAGGAATCGAACGCCTTCTACCGCGCCAACCTGGCCGCCGGGCAGATGGGCCTCTCGGTCGCCTTCGACCTCGCCACCCACCGCGGCTACGACTCGGACCACCCGCGGGTGGTCGGCGACGTCGGTAAGGCGGGGGTCGCGATCGACTCCGTCGAGGACATGAAGATCCTCTTCGACGGCGTGCCGCTCGACCGGATGTCGGTGTCGATGACCATGAACGGCGCGGTGCTCCCGGTGCTCGCGAGCTTCATCGTCGCCGGCGAGGAGCAAGGTGTCGCGCGCGCGAAGCTCACCGGGACCATCCAGAACGACATCCTGAAGGAGTTCATGGTCCGCAACACCTACATCTATCCCCCGAAGCCCTCGATGCGGATCGTGGCCGACATCATCGAGTACACCAGCCGAGAGATGCCGAGGTTCAACTCGATCTCGATCTCCGGCTACCACATGCAGGAGGCGGGGGCGACGTGCGACTTGGAGCTCGGGTTCACGCTCGCCGACGGGCTCGAGTACGTGCGCGCCGCGCTCTCCAAGGGCCTCGACATCGACGCGTTCGCCGGCCGCCTCTCGTTCTTCTTCGCGATCGGGATGAGCTTCTACATGGAGGTGGCGAAGCTGCGCGCGGCGCGGCTGCTCTGGGCCACCTTGATGCGGAAGCACTTCGCGCCCAAGCGGCGCGAGTCGCTCATGCTGCGCACGCACTGCCAGACCTCGGGGGCGAGCCTCACCGCGCAGGATCCGTTCAACAACGTCGTGCGCACCACCGTCGAGGCCATGGCGGCGGTGTTCGGCGGCACGCAGAGCCTGCACACGAACTCCTTCGACGAGGCGATCGCGCTGCCGACCGACGCCTCGGCGCGCGTCGCGCGCAACACGCAGCTCATCCTCCAGCTCGAGACCGGCATCCCCCGGGTGATCGACCCGTGGGGCGGGTCGTACTTCATGGAGTCGCTCACCCATGCGCTCGCCGCCAAGGCGCTCGGCCTCATCGAGGAGGTCGAGGCGATGGGCGGCATGACCCGGGCGATCGAGGCCGGGATGCCCAAGCTCCGCATAGAAGAGACGGCCGCCCGCCGCCAGGCACGCGTCGACCGGGGCGAAGACGTCATCGTGGGGGTGAACAAGTACCAGCCTCCGGAGGAGCCGGAGATCGACATCCGCGAGATCGACAACACGGCGGTGCGCGAGGCGCAGGTCGCCCGCCTGGCACGCATCCGCGCGACGCGCGACGCCGCGCGCGTGCGCGAGACGCTCGCCGCGCTCGCCGCCTGCGCGGAGCGCGGCGAGGGGAACCTGCTCGCGCTGGCGGTCGAGGCCGCCCGCGCACGGGCGACCGTCGGCGAGATCTCCGAGGCGCTCGAGCGGGTCTGGGGGCGCTACCACGCCGAGATCCGCTCCATCTCCGGTGTCTACGGCGGGCAGTTCGCCGACGACGCGGAATGGCAGGCGCTGCGGGCCGAGGTCGAGCGGTTCGCCGCGGAGCACGGCCGGCGCCCGCGCATGCTCGTGGCGAAGATCGGGCAGGACGGTCACGACCGCGGCGCGAAGGTGATCGCGACCGCGTTCGCGGATCTCGGCTTCGACGTCGACGTGGGCACGCTCTTCCAGACGCCGGAGGAGGTGGCGCGGCAGGCGGTCGAGAACGACGTGCACGTGGTAGGCGTCTCGACCCAGTCGGGCGGGCACAAGACGCTGGTGCCGCAGCTCGTCGCCGAGCTCTCGCGGCTCGGTGCGAGCGACGTCGTGGTCACCTGCGGCGGGATCATCCCCGCGCAGGACCACGCCTTCCTCGCGCGCGCGGGCGTCAGGGCGATCTTCGGGCCGGGCACGCAGATCCCGAAGGCGGCCCGCCGCGTGCTGGCGCTCATCCGCGAGTGCGGCGAGAGCGGCGGGAAGCCCGCGGATGCCGTCGGCGCCTAGCCGGCCCGAGGCGCTGGCGGAAGGCGTCCGCGCCGGCGACCGCCGGGCGCTGGCGAAGGCGATCACGCTGGTCGAGAGCACGCGCGCCGACCATCAGGCGGCGGCGCAGCGGCTCCTCGAGCTGCTGCTGCCGCACACGGGCGGCGCCGCGCGCATCGGCGTGAGCGGCGTGCCGGGCGTCGGCAAGAGCACGTTCATCGAGGCGTTCGGGCTGCACCTTATCGGGCTCGGCCGGCGGGTGGCGGTGCTGGCGGTCGATCCCTCGAGCGCGCGCACGGGCGGGAGCATCCTCGGCGACAAGACCCGCATGCCGGGGCTCGCGGCCGCCCCCGAGGCTTTCATCCGCCCGAGCCCGTCGGGCGGCTCGCTCGGCGGCGTCGCCAGGCGGACGCGCGAGGCGCTCCTCGTATGCGAGGCGGCGGGCTACGACGTCGTGGTGGTGGAGACCGTGGGCGTCGGGCAGTCCGAGTACGCGGTCGCGTCGATGGTGGACTTCTTCCTGCTGCTCGTACTCGGCGGCGCGGGCGACGAGCTGCAGGGCCTCAAGAAAGGCATCCTCGAGCTCGCCGACGCGCTCGCGGTCAGCAAGGCCGACGGGGACGGCGTGGCGCGCGCGGAGCGGGCGGCGGCCGAGTACCGCAGCGCGCTGCGTCTCTTCCGCCACGCGAGCCCCGACTGGGACCCGCCCGTGCTCACCGTGAGCGCGCTCGAACGCCGGGGCATCGACCGCGTGTGGGCGCTCGTCGAGGAGCACCGCCGGCGCCTCGACGCCTCGGGCGCGCTCGAGCGCAAGCGGCGCGACCAGCGGCAGGCCTGGCTCTGGAGCATGCTGCGCGAGGGGCTCGAGCAGCACTTCCTCGCGCGCGAGGACGTGCGCCGCCTGCTGCCCGGGCTCGAGGCGGCCGTCGTGGCCGAGCGCCTCACGCCGACCGAGGCGGCGCGCCGGCTGCTCGCGCTCCTCGACGACCGCGGGGCGCGGCGGGCGCGGACGGGGTAGGAACGGTCAGCGGACGCGCTTCGCCAGCGCCTCGCGCTGGCGCGCCATCTCGCCCGGGAGCCGCCCGTCGAACCTGGCGAAGAATCCCCCGATCCCCTCGGCCTCGCTGCGCCACTCGTCGCGCGCGACCGAGAGCAGCTCGGTCATCGTGGCGTCGCTCACCTCGAGGCCGCCGGTGTCGATGGCGCCACGGCGCGGCAGGAGCCCGATCGGCGACTCCACCGCCTCCGCGGCGTCGCGGCAGCGGTCGATGATCCAGCGCAGCGCGCGCAGGTTCTCGCCGAACCCCGGCCAGAGGAAGCGGCCGTCCTCGCCCTGCCGGAACCAGTTCACGTGGAAGATGCGGGGAGGCCGGCGGACCGCGGTGCCCATCGCGAGCCAGTGGCCGAAGTAGTCGGCCATGTTGTAGCCGCAGAACGGCAGCATCGCCATCGGATCGCGGCGCACCACCCCCACCGCGCCGCTCTGCGCCGCGGTCGTCTCCGAGGCGACCGACGCGGCGACGAACACGCCGTGGTTCCAGTCGAAGGCCTCGAAGACGAGGGGGGCGACGCGCGCGCGCCGGCCGCCGAAGACGAATGCGGAGATCGGCACGCCCTGCGGATCGTCGAAGCGGGGGGAGATCGACGGACACTGGCGCGCGGGCGCGGTGAAGCGCGAGTTGGGATGCGCGGCCTTCTCGCTCGAGCCCCGGTGCCACGGGCGTCCGCGCCAGTCGGTCAGCCGCTCGGGCACCTCCCCATCGATCCCTTCCCACCACGGGCACCCGTCCTCGGTGACCGCGGTGTTGGTGAAGATCGCGTTGGCGTGCAGGCTCGCCATGGCGTTGCGGTTGGTGCGTGAGGACGTGCCCGGCGCGACGCCGAAGAAGCCCGCTTCGGGATTGACCGCCCACAGCCGCCCGTCGGGCCCGGGGCGCAACCAGGCGATGTCGTCGCCGACCGTCCAGACCTTCCACCCCTTCTGCGAGGCGGGCGGGACGAGCATCGCGAGATTCGTCTTGCCGCAGGCGCTGGGGAAGGCCGCGGCCACGTAGTGCGTCTCGCCGCTCGGGCTCTCGAGCCCGACGATCAGCATGTGCTCGGCGAGCCAGCCCTCCTCCCGCGCCTGCACGCTCGCGATGCGCAGCGCGAAGCACTTCTTGCCGAGCAGCGCGTTGCCCCCGTAGCCGGAGCCGACGCTCCAAATGAGCTTCTCCTCGGGGAAGTGCAGGATGAAGCGGCGCTCGGGGCTCAGGTCGCCGAGCGAATGGAGGCCGCGGACGAAGTCGCCGCTCTCGCCGAGCTGGCGGGTCGCCGGGTCGCCCATGCGCGTCATGATGCGCATGCTGGCCACGACGTAGGGGCTGTCGGTGATCTCGATCCCCACCTTGCTGAAGGGCGACCCCTGCGGCCCCATGAGGTAGGGGATCACGTACATCGTGCGGCCGCGCATCGCGCCGTCGAAGAGCGGGCCCACCCGCCGCCGCGCTTCGGCGGACGCCATCCAGTTGTTGGTGGGCCCGGTGTCCTCCTGGCGCCCCGAGCAGATGAACGTGAGGTGCTCGGTGCGCGCGACGTCGGTGGGGTCGCTGCGGTGAAGGTAGCAGTTGGGGAAGCGGTCGGCGTTGAGGCGGTGCAGGACCTTCGCGTCCAGCATCTCGGCGATCAGGCGGTCGTTCTCCTCCTGCGAGCCGTCGACCCAGTGGATGCGCGACGGCTTGGTGTGAGCGGCAACCTCGTCGACCCAGGATTTCAGCGCGGCGTTCACGGGAACCTCGGCGGGACGGAGTAAGCCCCGGCGTCAACGCCGGGGGGCCGCAGCTTACCCGGTCGCCGGGGCCCGGGGCAACCGCGCCGTCTCGCCCTGCCAGATGGTCCCCAGCAGCCAGTCAGCGAGCGGGACGGTCACGTTGAAGTTCCAGCGCTGCATCAGCTCCGGGGTGTGGTGCACGGCATGGTGGCGCCGCAGCTTCGCGATCAGGCGGCTGCGGCCGATCGGGTTCGTGGCGGGCAGGTGGTAGGCCAGGTGCAGCCACTCGTAGGCCACCACGTATCCCATCGTCGAGGCGACCCAGAGGAGCGCGACGTTGGGTGAGACGAGCAACCACAGCGCCGCGGTGAGGGGCAGCGTGGTCACGAAGATCGCGAGGATGCCGTAGAAGGGGATGAGCACCAGGCGGAACTCCTGCGCCGAGCGCATCGCCATGTCGTCGCGCACGAAGATCACATGGTGCTCCGGCGTGTGCCGCCAGAAGAGCACCTCGAGCGGCCAGGTCCGGCGGTGGAGCACGTTGCGGTGGATGTGCCACTCGTTCAAGTTGACGAGCACGAGGACGACCGGGACCGTGAGCAGCTCGAGTACCGACGGCCGGTCGAGGAGCGCGATTGCTGCGGCGATCATGCCGAGGCCGACGAGCGAGGGAAAGGCGAGGTGCCCCCACGGGCTGTACCACCGGGGGATGCGCGCCACCAGCTCGGCGCGCAGCGCGTCGCGCCGCGCGAGGGGCTGAGTGACCTCGTAAGGCTTCGTGTTCGTCCGCCCAGCCACGGGGGAATTCTACTGTGGGCGGGCCGCCGATCAACAGGTTCGGAAGAGCCTGCCCGTCGCAAGCAGCTCGGCGAACTCGGGGGGCGGGAGCACCTCGACGCCGTCGGGCGTGCGCCGCCGGTCGCCCCCGAGGTGGACGAAAAGCCGGCGCACGACGGCCGGACGCTCGGCGATGGCCCGAAGCCCGCGCACGTGGTCGTCGCGCAGGCCACCGGCCCGACGTGCCCCTTCGCAGCCCGGACGATGGCGGGGTCCATGGCGACGTACTACCCCAGTGAGCCGTCGAGCTACTTCTGGGTGCAGTAGGAGCTCCGGGCGAACGCCGCCGCCCGATCGGCGAGGTCCGCCGTCTGCCGCGCCACGGCCTGCGCGAGGCTCGTCGGCGTGAGGCAGCGACGCCTCACCAGCGCGGCGACCTTGCGCCCCAGGCCCTTCGCCGCCCGGTGCATCGCGCCGACCTTCCCCTTGCAGCGCTTCTTCGACGTCGCTTGCGTGGCTGCGGCGAGAGCAGCGGCGATGGGCGCCGTCCGCAACGCGCAGCGGCAGTGGCGCGCGCAGTCGGGCTGCGGCGGGCCGGCGAGCGCGTGCTCGACGCCGGCGAGCGCGCAATCGACGCCGGCGAGCGACGCCAAGGGCAGCGCGGCCGGATCGCAGCCGCCGGCGGGTAGAGTCGTGCTCGTGGTGGTCGTCGTCGTGCTCGTCGTGACGGCTTCGTAGGCGCCGATGTCGCAGCGCCCGTCGCCGGGCTCGCCGCGCGGGACCCCGCGCTGGTCGGTGGCCTCGCACGCGGTGCCACCGCTACCGGGGGGCGCCGGGTTCCCCGCGTCGATGGCCGGGCTGCCCGGGAGGAGCGCGTGGGTCTTGGTCGGCCCGCCGTTGTCGGCCAGCGGGCCGAGCCGGGCATCGTCCGTCGCCATGATGCTGCCGTGTACCAGGCAGCTCCCGTTGCGAGGAAGATTGGCGAGCAACGTGTAGCCGACCGACGTCGGGCTGCCGCTGCAATCGAGCGACAGGCCGGGAGGGGCCTGGTTGCCGGCGAGGATCGTGTTGCCGAGTTGCAGCGTGCTCTGGTTGTCGACGAAGACACCGCCGCCGTCGCCGCCCGCGCCGTTGTTCGTGATGGTCACGTTGTTCAGCGTCGCGTCCGCCCCGTTGAGGAGCGCGATGCCACCGCCACCCCCCTCGCCGGGGAGCAGGAGCGGGGCCAGGCCGGATTGGTTGCCGCTGACGGTGCAGTTCCGAAGCGTGATCGCAACCGCACCGTCGCCGACGATTCCCCCGCCCGTAGTGCTGGCGCCGTTGTCGCTGATGGTGCAGCCCTCGAGCAGGGTGAGCGTGCTCGCCACGCTGCTCAAGAGTCCCGCGCCGGTCCCGGCAAAGCATTGGTTCCCCGCGATCGTGCTGCGCACGAGGGTCAGGGCCCCCCCGTTGTAGATGCCCCCGCCGGCGTATTTGGCCGTGCTGTCCCGCACGACGCAGTCGGTGAGACTCAGCGTGCCGGCGTTGTCGACCGCACCCCCGGTTTGGCCATGTCCCCCTTGGAGCGTTACGCCCGTGACCCCGAGCGTCGCGCCCGAGTCGACCACGATCACCTGACCCAGGTTCTGTCCATCGATGACGGTCGTGTCGGCGCCAGCGCCCGTGAGCGTCAGGGTTCCCGCGACCTCGAGCGCCCCCTGCGCGAGCGTGTACGTGCCTGCCGGCAGGGGGATGTTGCTGGCGACGGTGTCGGGGTTGGCTTCCGCAAAGAGGATCGCCCCGCGCAGCGAGCAGTCCGGCGGTACGCCCTCGCACGCCTCGGGGGGTGGCGTCGGGTCGTCGAAGCGGGTGGGGACGATCTCGACCTTGAGCGGGGGCGGAGGCGGGAAGGAAATGGCCGCCGCGGGCGCCCACAGGAGCCCGCCGACCAGCATTGCAGCGACGACCCTTCGACCCATCGTCGCCCTACTGTCGCTTCAGCGTGAATGGTGGGGTCAGACCGAGCGCGGTGAGGTCGAGGGTGTGCGCGGGAGAATACGTGCCTTCCCCGGCAGGTTCGCAGCACCACACGCATTTCTGCACGATGCCGTTCTCCGTGCAGTCGTGGGAATCCTTCACGATCTGACCGGACCGAGCCATGCAATTGAAACGAGCGCTCGAGTCGTCGGCGCCGGATTCGACGGAGACCCAATACGCCGCGAGCAGGGTGCGCTGTTCGTCAACGAGCCCGTAGTAGCCAGTTCGTCCGTCGGCGGAGGTGACGACGAGGCGTGCGAGCGAAGTGAGCGGGCCAGGCGGGGTGAAGACCATGGGCGGGGTCGTACAGGCGGAGTCGGCGTAGAACACTTGAAGAGTCAGACCGTCATTCTCCGGCTGGAACACGCCAAAACCGCTGCCCGAAACCGTGAGCACGAAGAACGCACCGTCGATCTGCCGAACGACATCGAAGTAGGGGCCCTCGAACTCGCCTCCAGACACGACGACGCCGACCTCGTTCCCGTTCTTGTCGACGACGTGCAGCCCCGGGCCGGGAGTCCCCGGCGCACCCATCAGGCCGCCGATCGTCGTGGCGTCGATCTGCTGCTCGCGCCGCTTGCACTTCTCGCGCGCGAGGACGGTGGCGCCCCGGCCCTTGCAGAAGACGAGGGCGTCGGCGGGAGGTCGCGGCACGAGGATCGCCGCAAAGACGGCGAGGACTGTCCGGGCTCGCATGGGAATCTCCATGGCTCAGTACTCGATCCCGGTCGGGAAGCCGCCGGTCTGGCCCGCGTGCCACTCGTCGGCGGCCCCCGCGGTCACGTTGCTCCCGCCGCTGACGCTGGCTCCGATGCCGCTTGCGCGGTTCCCGGCTCCACCGCCGACGGACGCCGCCGGGCCAGTGACGGCGTTGTGAGACCCTGCAACCAGTCCGCCGAAGCTCGTGTACGTGTGACCGTCGCCGACGACGAGATTGTGCGACCCGGTCTTGAGGCTGGTGATGTTGCACGGGTTCGGCGGACAGTCGGCGTCCTGGAAACAGGGCGTGGGAGGAGACAGGGAGCAGAAGCCGGCGGCGCAGACGTCGGCGATGCAGTCCGCATCGGTGGCGCAGGACCGCTGGTCGAAGAAGCATGCCCCGGCGTTCGCGTCGTAACCGATGATGAGGTTGCCGCTGCCGTTCACTGGCCCGTCGGTCGCCCCCGATCCCGAGTCGATCTGTACGTTCACGCCGCTGAACTCGATCGTGGGCACGCTGTGATGGAAGGAGATCGCGCCGACGAGCTGCTGGAGCGCGTCGGCCTTCGCCTGGTCGCTGAATCGCGGCCCGGGTGTGCAACCCTTGACGTACGCGGCGCACTCGGCACCGTCGTCCTTGAGATAGAGGGTGCAGACGTCCGGTGGGGTGATCGCCTGCAGGCTTGCCGGCGGGCCGAGCTCGCACTTGCTCGCGGACGTGCCGCTGATGCAGGTGGCCGCGTTGGCGAAGGTGTTGCTCTCTCCGCCCGGCCGGTTGCCCCAGAGGAGCGGCCCCGAGACGCCCTTGGCGAACACGTCGATGGTCCCGTTCCTCGCGCTCACGTGGACCTGGCAGCTCGTTAGCGCCTCGCCGGTGCCGGGGATGAGGACGGCGCTGATCACGAGCGCAAGCAGCGCCGATAGCAGGGGCATCGCCGGCATGGTCCCTTCTACTGCCGCTTCAGCGTGAACGGCGGGGTCAGGCCGAAGGAAGTGAGGTCGAGCGTGTGCGCAGGCGAAGCCGTATCCGTACCGTTCACTCTACAACACCACACGCACTTCTCCGTGACACCGCGGTAGACGCAGTCGTGTGAGTCCTTCACGATCTGTCCGCCGCTCCCCGTGCAATTGGCGCGCGCCGACGGGTCGTCCATGCCGGCTTCGACCTCGATCATGTATGGGTGAGCGAGCATCTGCTGCTCGCTCACCAACCCGTAGTAGCCGGTTCGCCCGTCCGCGGAGATGGTGACGGGATGCTCCAGGGGAAGGAACTGCCCTTGGTCGGTCGGGACGAATGGCGCACTCGTGCAGGCGGCATCCGTGTAATACAGGTAACCCGTCTCGGGGAGGCCGTCGTTGCCGTATTGGAAACCAAATCCGCTGCCCGATACCTCCAGGTTGAAGAACTCTCCGTTCACCTGACGAACGATCCTCATGTACGAGCCGTCATCCGCGGTGACGAGGCCGACCTCGTTCCCGTTCTTGTCGACGACGTGCAGCCCCGGGCCGGGAGTCCCCGGCGCACCCATCAGGTCGCCGATCGTCGTGGCGTCGATCTGCTGCTCGCGCCGCCTGCACTTCTCGCGCACGAGGACGGCGGCGCCCCGGCCCTTGCAGAAGACGAGGGCGTCGGCGGGAGCCGTGACAACCGCCGTCACGAGAACGGCGAGAAAAAAGCGCTTCGTGCTCATCCACGAGCCTTCTCACTGGATGATCGTGCAGACTCCGCTTCCGCAGAAACCGGGGCTGCAGCAGTCGGCGTCCACCGTGCACGCGCCGCCCTGAGGGACGCACGTGCACACCCCGCCGGTGCACGTTCCGGCCGTGCACGCGTTCGCCGCACAGCACGGCTGGCCGAGCCCCCCGCAGACGATGCAGGTGCCGGCGGCCGAGCATGCCACGCTCGGGTCGCTGCACGTCGCGCCGGCACAGCAGGGCTGCTCGGGGCTCCCGCAGTTCGGCCCGCTCACGCTCCGCACCGCGCGGGCGCTGAAGTCGATGAACGGGTAGCCGGTCGCTTCCGACGCGCACTTGTCCGTGGGCTGGGCGTCGACGGGAAGCCCGGAGCGATCGACGAAGGGAAAGGTCAGGAACGCCAGGGTGGGCACGCCGGGCTCGGTGTCCGACGACCAGTAGGCCTGCGCCGCCGGACCGAAGATGGGATCGATGCAGGCGCCTTGGGGCGGCTGACCGCAGGTCGGCGCGTGCGGGTCGAGGATCGTCCCCAGCTCGGTCGCCGTGGGCATCCGCCAGTCGCAGTGGCCCGCGAAGCAGCCCCCCGGGGCGGAGGAATCGTCGAGGGTGGCGAGGAAGGTCGTGAACGCGGTTCCGTCCGGGAGCGTCCCGTCGTCACCCGGCATCGGCACCCCGCCGCCGTTGACGCACCCCGAGCTGCTCCAAGCGTAGACCGCGAAGCCGTAGTGCACCGAGGTCGGATCGAACGTCTTCTGCTCCCACTGGAGCCCGGTGCCGTCGTCGGTCACCGTCCCGTCCCCGTTGTCGGTGAAGTGGGGCCCGTTCGTCGGTCCGCCCGGGGCGCCCGGATAGAAGGCGAGGCCCTCGATGACGACCGACGAGAGCGCAACGCGCGCGGCAAAGGTTGGGGCGTCGTTCGTGCTCGCACAACCGCCCTTCGCCTCGAGCTTGGTGAACGCCGCGGAGAGCTTCGCGTCGCATTTGCCCACCGTGTTGACGCCGCCGAGCGCGGCCTTCGCGAGCGCGCTCGCCTGGCAGGCGGCGTCTTTGCCGGCCGCGATCAGCTTGGCCGCCTGGCACTTCTGCGCGGCGGTGAGGGCGGCGTGCCCCGGGCCGGCCCAGGTCAAGACCAGCCCACCTGCGAGCCCGATGAATGTGGCTGCGTGCTTCATGATCACCTCGGGGCCGCCGTGAGCGCGCCCGTATGGTTGCTCACGGCTTGATCGTGGCCTTGATGGAGAACGGCTTGGTCGCGAAGGGCGTCGTCGTCACGCTCCCGCCGCTCGAAGGACATGCCTGATCCGCCGGGTCGCTGCCCGGTCCCGTCGGCGCACCCCAGTAGTTGTCCGGCGCGGAGACGACGACGGGTTGGTCCGTCGCAATGCCGCAGTTGGCGAAAAAGCCGAAGAGGCCGTTCGCGAAGATGTCGTTCTTCGTGATGGTGCCGAAAAACGGCGGTTCGACCCGGAAGCCGCCATTCGTGTTGCCGTAGACGGCATTGCTCTGGGCGATCACCGAGTCGGATAGGAACATGCCAGCGCCGTTGCCGTTGATCACGTTGCCCTCCACGACGCTCGCGTGTGCGGCGGCGATCCCTGCTTGATTGGCTGCAACCGCATTCTTGAGGACGCGCTTACCGGAGCTGCCCGCGTGGATGCCGACAAGCCACGCCGTCACCTGGTTGCCCTCGATGAGGACGTCTTCCCCGTCGTTGTCTACCGTGTCGATGCCCGTGACTGCATTGGCCAGACCGAGGCCGGCGTCGATGACCTGGTTGCCGGAGATCATGACGTTCGATCCGTCCACCACGATGCCGTTGCTGGTTGCGAGGAGAAGCCCCGGCGGCGTCACCGTGAAGCCTTTCCCCGGCTTGCCGAAGGTCACGCCGTCGGCGATGACGATCACGTTGCTATTCACCGTCACCAGGCGTGCGTCGATGGTCGTCGCCGCAGCCCCGGCGCTCGACACGAGGGTGACGCCCTTGTTGACCGAGACCATGCAGCTGCAGCCCGCCGAGCCGGTCTCTCCGCTGTCCTGGGCATACCGTCCCGGCCCCACGATGATCATGTCGCCGGTCGCGGCGAGCGCGATTCCCTGGCTGATCGACCGGCACGGGCTCGTCTTCGTCCCGCAGCTCGACCCGTCGAGCCCGTTGTTGGCGACGTAGAGCGTCACGGCACGAACGGGCGGCGCGGGCGCCACCAGACCGGCGACCATGAGGAGGACCGTGATCCGATGCCGCGGCAGGCGCGACTCGCGGGGCACGTCCATGCAGCAAGCTCATAGGTGCGCCTCTGACACGCGGACAAGGGAGACAATGGTGACATTTTGGTGTTAAACAGCCGTTGATGCCGGCAGAGCGCCCCGCGCGCGCCCCGATGTTCGGGGCTTTCGTTCTCGACGAGGCGGAGGGCTGCCTGTGGCGCGGCGGCGAGCGGCTGGCGCTCACCCGCAAGCAGCTCGCGCTCCTGCAGCACCTCCTCGGGCAGGCCGGGCGCCTCGTCCCGGCGGCCGAGCTGCTGCGCGCGGTGTGGGGAGACGCGACGGTCGATGCCGGCGTCCTCAAGGTCACGATGCGCCGGCTGCGGCGGACGCTCGGGGACGACGCGACCCGCCCGCGGTTCATCGAGAACGTCCACGGCCGCGGCTACCGGTTTCTCCGGCCTGCCGCCGCAGAGGCGGACGCGGCGCTCGTCCCAGGTCCCGAGGCCCCCGGCCTGGTCATCGGGCGGGAGCGGGAGCTCGCCTGGCTCGTGCGCCGGCTCGATGCCGCGCTCGGGGGGACGCGCCAAGTGGCCTTCGTCGCGGGCGAGCCGGGTATCGGGAAGACGACGCTGCTCGAGACGTTCGCGGCCTCGGTGGCGCGCGCGGTGCCCGACGGGCGGGTCGCCTGGGGTCGGTGCACCCAGCCGCGGACCACCGGAGAGCCGTACCGCGCGGTGCTCGACGCCCTCGGGCGCCTCTGTCGCGGTCCCGACGGGGCGCAGGTGATCGAGACGCTCGGTCGTCATGCGCCGACCTGGCTTCTCCAGCTCCCGGGCGCCGCGCCGCCGGAGCGGTTGGCGTCGCTGCGGCAGCGGGTGGCGGCTTCCGCGACGCGCATGCTGCGGGAGTGTGCGGAGGCGCTGGACGCGCTCGCCGCGACGGCCCCCGTCGTCCTCTGCCTCGAGGACCTGCACTGGGCCGACTTGTCGACGCTCGAGCTGCTCGCCGCGCTCGCCGCGCGGCGCGAGCCCGCGCGCCTGCTCGTGCTCACCACCTACCGCCCGGTGGAGCCGGCCCATCCGCTGGCCGAGCTGCTGCGCGAGCTGCGCCTCCATGCGCCGGGTAGCGCGCTCGAGCTGGGGCCGCTCGACGAGGGGGCGGTCGGCGACTACCTCGCGCGGCGCTTCGGATGGGCGGCCGTGGAGGAGCCGGTGCGCGCGGCCATTTACGCGCGCACGGCCGGGAACCCCCTCTACCTGGTGCATCTCGTCGAGGCGCTCTGCCGGCACGGCCGGCTCGCGCGAGCGGATGGCGGCTGGCAGCTCCGCGGCACGCCGGAAGCGATCGCTGCCGTTGTGCCCGAGACCGTGGGGGCGGTGATCGGCGAGCAGGTGGACGCGCTGCGGCCCGAGGCGCGCCGCCTGCTCGAGGCGGCGAGTTTCGCGCGCGGCGCGTTCTCGGCGGCGGCGCTCGCCGCGGCGCTCGCGGGCGGCATCGTGGAGACCGACCACGCTTGTGCCGAGCTGGCGCGCCGCCGGCAGTTTCTGCGCGCGGAGGGGATGGTCGAATGGCCGGACGGCACCGTGGCGGGCGCGTACGACTTCGCGCATCCGCTCTACCGCGACGTGCTGCGAGCGGGGGTGCCCCCGGCGGTCGCCGCGGCGCTGCACGCCCGGCTGGGAGCGCGGCTCGAGGCGGCTTTCGGCCGGCAGGCCGGGGCCATCGCGGTCGACCTCGCGGAGCACTGGGAAGGCGCGCGGGACTTTGCGCGCGCGACCGAGTACCGGCGCGCGGCGGCGGGGACGGCCGTCGGGCGGGCGGCCTACCGCGAGGCGGCGGAGCACCTCGCGCGGGGCGTCGCGCTCTGGCAGCGCGCGCGCTCGGCTCCCGATCATCGCGCGACCGAGCTGCGTCTCCGCATCGGGCTCGCCAACTTGCTGCAACGCCAGCACGGGCCGCTGGCCCCCGAGGTCGAGGCGGCCTACCGGCGGGTGCGGCTCTTGGCCCGGCGGACTCCTGCCGGCGAGGTGCCGTTTCGCGTCCCGCTCGGGCTGTTCGACCATCACATGGCGCGGGGCGAGCTCGAGGCGATGCGCCCGCTGGCGCGGCGGCTCTGGACTGCGGCGCGCCGCAGCCGCCGCTGGGACCAGCGCCTCGTCGCGCACAACATGGGGGCGCTCGTCGCCTTTTGGAGCGGCGAGCTGCGCACCGCGCGCACGCAGTTTCGCCGCGCTCTGACGCTCGCCAGGGCCCCCGGCGCGCCGGGACCGCGAGCGGCGTTCGACATCGACGCAGCGACCGTCGGCGCGAATCTGGCGCTGGTGCTCTGGACGCTCGGGGACATCGAAGAGGCGAGCCGGCGCGAGCGGGAGGCGCTCGTCCTGGTCCGGGCGGCGCGCAATCCGCGAACGATCGGCTGGCCCCTCGGCGCGGCGTGCTTCCGGGCGGGACTCGCCCACGAGGGGCAGGCCTTGGAGCGCCTCGCGCAGGAGATGCGCGAGGCGGCCCGTGGGTTCGAACTGGAGATCTGGGCGGCCCCCGCCGAGCGGTTCCATCGCTGGGCGCTCGTGCTCGACGGCCGCCTCGACGAGGCCGTCGCCGAGCTGCGCCCCGAGACGGCGGCCGTGCTCGTCACGAACCTGTGGCAGCCGCTCGTCTGGAACGCGCTCGCCGAGCAGTGCGCGGGGGCCGGACGGGTCGCCGATGCGTGGGCCGCGCTCGATGCCGTTGGACGGCTGCTGCGGCGGCACGGCACGCGCGTCGCGCTGGCGGAATGGCACCGAAGCCGCGCCGCCGTGCTGCTCGCTTCGGGGGGGCACGCCGCCGCGGGGGAGGCGGCGCGCTCGTTGCGCCGCGCGCTCGCTGTGGCCCGGCGGCAGGGCGCGGTGATGTTCGAGCTGCGCGCCGCGCGCGACCTGCTGTGGCTGCGCGACGATCCCGCGGCACGGCGCGCGCTCGCGGCGGCGCTGCGGAGGCTGCCCGCGCGCGCCCGCAGCCCCGAGATCGACGCCGCTCGGGCGCACACCTCCGCGGTTGCCCCGGAGCCGCGGGGGAGGCTGGAGTGGGCTCATGGGTCCATACCACCGAGTCTGCGGCCCGACCGGCGTCATCGTGCAGCTCCCCGACGGTGCCCCAAGCCCCCTGCAGGCCGGGAAGGACGCGGAAGGCGTGAGAGCTCTTGACCTGTGGCGTGCTCAGCCGAGCGTCCGCGCGCGTGCCGTGAGGCCGCGATCGCCGGGACGCCGCTCACCTTCGCTCTGTTCACCGACGCGTCCTGCGACGGCGCGCCGGCGGCGACGCAGGTGGTGAACGTCGTGGGCGGGTGACGGTCGCCTGCAGGGGGCGACGTCGAACCTCTGCCAGCGCGCGACCTGCTAGGGCGGGGCTGCGGCGCTTGACCCGCGGCGCGCCGGCGGTGTTAGGTCGAGTCCATGCGGGCTGCGGTGCTGCGCCGGGGAGCGCTCGTGGTCGACACGCTCCCCGATCCCGAGCCCGGCCCTGGAGAGGTGCTGGTGCGGACGCTTGCCTGCGGCATCTGCGGCTCCGACCTGCACGCGCTGCGGCACCTGGATGCGCTGGTGGAGTCGGCGCGCATGAGCGGCGTCCCCTTCGTGCTCGACCCGGCGCGCGACGTCGTGATGGGCCACGAGTTTTGCGCCGAGATCCTCGACTTCGGCCCGCAGACGCAACGTGCGCTGCGCCCGGGTGACCGGGTCGTCTCGATGCCGCTCGCGGTGGGCCCGAGCGGCGTGCAGGGCGTCGGCTACTCGAACGACTACCCCGGCGGCTACGGCGAGCTGATGCGCCTCTCGGAGCTGTTCCTGCTGCCCGTGCCGAACGGGCTTCCGACCGCGCACGCGGCGCTCACCGAGCCGATGGCCGTGGGCGTGCACGCGGTCGCCAAGGCCGGGCTCGCCCGGGGCGACGCGCCGCTCGTCGTCGGGTGCGGGCCGGTGGGGCTCGCGGTGATCGCGGCGCTCCGGCTGCGCAACGCGGAGCCGATCGTCGCGGCCGACTTCTCGCCGGCGCGCCGCGCGCTGGCGGAACGGCTCGGCGCGCACGTCGTGGTCGACCCGGCCGCGCGGCCTGCGATCGAGGCGTGGCGGGAGGCCGCGGGCGCGCGGCCGGCGGTGATCTTCGAGTGCGTCGGTGTCCCCGGGCTGCTCGACCAGGTGATGCGCGACGCGCCGCGCGGCGCGCGCATCGTCGTCGCGGGCGTCTGCATGGAGGACGACCGCATCCGGCCGATGCTCGGCATCAACAAGGAGCTCGCGATCCAGTTCGTGCTCGGCTACCTGCCCGACGAGTTCGCCGGCACGCTGCGCGACATCGCCGAGGGGCGGATCGCCGTCGAGCCGCTGGTGACCGGCCGCGTCGGCATCGACGGCGTCGCAGGGGCGTTCGAGACGCTCGCGCACCCCGACACGCACGCGAAGATCCTGGTCGAGCCCCGGCGCGCCTGACGTGGTGAAGCTCGTCTTTCTCTGCCGCCGCCGCCCGGACGTGACGCACGCCCGCTACGCGACGTGGCTCCTCGAGGGGCACGTGCCGCTCGCGCTCCGCCACCATCCGGCGATGCGCGGCTACGTCGTGAACGTCGTCGAGGCCGTGCCGCCGGGCGCGCCCGAGCTGGACAGCGTGGGCGAGCTCGTCTTCGACACGCTCGCGGACTACCGCGAGCGCCTCTACGACTCGCCCGCCGGCGAGCGCGCGATCGCGACGGACGTCGCGGGGTTCCTCGGCGGCGCCGACGCCTACGCCACGACCGAGCACGTCCAGCGTGCCGCCGCGCCGGCCGTGCTCGGCGCACGCACGCCCGGGGTGAAGCTCGTCTGCCCGCTCGTGCGGCGGGCGGGGATGAGCCACGAGGCGTTCGTCGCGCACTGGCTCGGGCGCCACGTGCCGCTCGCGCTCCGCCACCACCCGGGCATGACGCGCTACGTGACCAACGTCGTCGATGCGCGGCTCTCTTCGACCGGCCCGGAGCTGGACGGCATCGCGGAGATACACTTCCCGTCGCCCGAGGCGCTGCGCGACGGGATGTTCGACTCGTCGGCCGGCGAGCGCGCCGTGCGTGAGGACATCGCGCGCTTCATCGGCTGGACGGCGGCGTACCGGGTCGCGGAGTACGTGCAGAAGCGGGAGGGGCAGGAAGGGAGGCCGCGGTGAGCCGGGGGCACGACCTCCGGTTCGTGGTCGTCGGCGCCGGGATGTCGGGTATCCGGCGGCCCGCGCGGCTCGGCCACCTGCGGCGCCGCGCCTTTGCGGGCGAGTGACGGATGGCGCTGCCGCCCGACACACCCGTCATCGTCGGCGTCGGGCTCCACCAGGAGCGCACGCCCGATCCGCTCGCGTGCCCCGAGCCCTATCGGCTGATGGTCGCGGCGGTCCGGCGTGCCGCCGAGGACGCGGGGTCCGCTGCGCTGCTCACGCAGCTCGAGTCGATCGCCGTCCCGCAGGGCATGTGGCAGTACCGCAACCCCGGCCGGCTGATCGCCGACGCCCTCGGCTGCCGGTCGGCGCGGAGCGTGGTCTCCGACCTCGGGGTGCTGCAGCTCACCCTGCTGAGCGACCTCTGCCGCGCCGTCGCGGCCGGCGAGCAGGCGCTCGGCGTCGTGACCGGCGGCGAGGCGCAGTTCCGCGCGCTGCGGAGCATGATCACCCGGCAGCCCGTCACCGACACCCGGCAGCCCGAGGACACGCCCCCGCCGGACGTGCACCACACCTCGGCCGACCCGTTCTGCAGCGACCTCGAGGCGCAGCGCGGTCTCAACGTCCCCGTCGAGTACTTCGCGATCATCGAGTCGGCGCTCCGGCACGCCCAGGGGCTCGGCGTCGACGAGCATCGCGATCGGCTCGCGCGCCTGTACGCGCACCTCAGCGAGATCGCCGCCACGAACCCGCACGCCTGGCGGCCCGAGCCGGTGCGCCCCGAGGAGATCCGCGATCCGTCGCCACGCAACCCCATGCTCGCGTTCCCGTACACGAAGCGTCACTGCAGCCAGTGGAACGTGAACCAGGCGGTCGCGATCATCGTCTGCTCGGCGGCGAAGGCCGAGCAGCTCGGCCTCCCGAGCGCGGGCTGGATCCACCCGCTGGCGGCGGTCGAGTCGAAGCACGTCGTCGTGCTCGCCCAGCAGCGCCGGCTGCACAGCCATGTCGGGACGGTCCGGTGCGGCGAGCGCGCGCTTGCCCTGGCGGGCGTCGCCGCCGGCGACGTCGGGGCCGCGGAGCTCTATAGCTGCTTTCCGTCCGCGCTCCAGTCGTTCGCGCTCGATCTCGGGCTGGGGGACGCCTGTCCGCTCACCGTGACCGGCGGCATGCCGTTCGCGGGCGGTCCCTACAACCACTTCAGCCTCTCCGGCGTCGCGCGCATGGCCGAGGTGCTCCGCACGGCGGGGAGTGAGCGGCGGATCGGTCTCGTCGCCAACCTGAGCGGGATCTTCGGCAAGCAGGCGTGCGCGCTCTTCTCGAACGTGCCGGGCGCGAGCGGATTCCGCTACGAGGACGTGACCGCTGCGGTCGCCGACGAGGAGCGACCCATCCCGCTGGCGGGCGACCACGTCGGCCCGGCCACGATCGTCGGCTACACGGTGGTCTATCAGGGAACGGCGCCGTCGCACGCGATTGCCGTCTGCGACACGCCCACGGGCGAGCGGACCGTCGTCCGGAGCGACGAGCCGTCGCTGCTCGAGCGGATGACCCGGGAGGAGTTTTGCGGCCGCACCGTGCGCGTCGCCCGCGGCGGGACCTTCTCGGCCCCGCCGTGAGCCCGCCGGTCGCGCAGCCCTCGCGCTAGTCCGACTTCGCCTTGAACTCCGTCGCGGTACGCACCGTCGGCGTCGAGAACGTCGCGCCCCAGCACGAGCCCTGCGACGAGACGAGCTGCGCGATGACGCCGGGAGCGGCCTGCAACGGCAGCGGCCCGAACGACGGACTGCGCATCGCCTTCACCTGCACCTTCGCCTGCAGCGGCATCGCCCCGGCCTTGAGCACGACACCGGTGACGCCGTCGGGGGCGCCGGTCGTGCTCTTGAACTTCCAGCCGATCGCGTTCTGCGTCCACACGCCGCCCCCGCTCACCGAGGGCGAGCCGCTGAAGACCAGCGTATAGGCGCCCGGCGCGGCCTGGTCGTAGACGCAGAGCTCGAGCTGCTCACCTCCGGTGGGATCGCCGAAGTCCGCGAGAGCGACCACCGGCCCCTTGCCCCACTTGAACTGCGTCTGGTTGCCTCCGCCCGCGAGCGCGTGCATGAGCAACGACGCGCCCCCCGCCACGTCGGGCGGGGTGCACGTGGGCGCGGGAGCGGGCAGGTGGATGCACGTGCCCGCCCCGTCGCAGAGGTCGGCGGTGCAGAGGCTGCCGTCGTCGGTGCACGGCGTGTCCGCGGGTTGGAACTGACACGTAGCCGTGCAGCAGTCGCCGGGCAGGCCGTTGGCTGCGCCGTCGTCGCACTGCTCGCCCGGATCGACGACCCCGTTTCCGCAGGTCGCGCCCCCGCTCGACGTCGTGTACGCGAACTGATCGGCCGCGGTGACGGCGCTCGTACCGCCCACCGTGACGACCGTCACGTCCACCGTGTCGGTCGCCTCGGCCGCCGGCGACGTCGCCGTGACCGACGTGTCGTCGTTGACCGTGAACCCGTAGGACAGCATGTCGCCGAAGTAGACGGCGGTGACGTCGACGAAGTTCGCCCCGGTGATCGTCACCAGCGTCCCGCCGGTGATCGGGCCGCCGTTCGGGCTCACGCCCGAGACCGTCGGGGTGGCGACGAACGTGAACTGATCGCTCGCGCTCGTGGCGCTCGGGCCGCCTGCCGACGTCACCGTGATGTCGACCGTGCCCCCGCCTGCATTGGGCGAGACGGCGGTGATCGAGGTGTCGGCGTTGATCACGAAGCTCGCCGCGGCGCTGCCGCCGAAGCTCACGCCGGTGGCGTTGGTGAACCCGGTGCCGGTGATCGTCACCGTGGTCCCGCCGCTCGCAGGGCCGGCGGTTGGTGAGACGCCCAGGACCCGCGGGACGGGGACGAACCCGGGCGCGAGGAGCAGGTAGGCGCTGTTCGACTGGTTGTAGACCTCGTTGCCGTACTGGTCGAAGGCCGAGAACGTCGGGTCGACGGTCGGGGCCGCGGAGAGCACGGCGTAGGAGACGAGCGCGCCGGTAAAGTCCCACGTCGCGCCGACCCAGGCGGAGTAGGTGGTGGTGTGATACCCGCCGCCGCGCCCGCTCCCCCCGCAACTCGTCGACAGGTACACGTCGCCCGTCGGATAGCCGCTGGTCACATCGAACCCCGTGGCGTAGGCCTTCTCCTGGATGCCGCCGCAGGAGTGGCCGAGGACGGAGAACGCCGCCGACTGGGGCACGACGAGCGGGATGGGCGATGCGCCCGCCTCCAAGCCGAAGGTGAGGAGCGCGACGAGGGCGAGGGTGGGGCGGAGCATGGCGGGGTCCTCCTTCCGGGGCGGCGCGGATGTTCACCGAACCGGCCGCCGAGGTCAAACGAAATCGCGCCCCGCGCCCGCTAATCCGTCGCGCGGAAGCGCACGGCGTCGTTGCGTAGCGCGCTCGAGTAGTCCGCCTCCCAGCACGCCCCGGCGCCGTTGCGGAGCTGCACCGTGACCTTCGGGCCGTTGGTGATGGGCAGCGAGGGCACGGGGAGCCGAGCGCCGAGCCCCCGGACGGTGATGCTCGCTGTCCCGGGGAGGCTGCCGTCCTTCAGACGCAGGCGTTGCACGCCGTCGGGCGTCGCGGCCTTGTTGGAGTAGGTAAATCCCGTGCTGGTCGGATGCCAGCAGGGGCCGCGTCCGCAGACGCCCCCCGCGGGAACCGCGGCCCCGGTGCCGAGGAACGTGCCGCCCGCCAACGGCTCGTAGAGGCAGACGGCGTAGCCCGTGGTGGCCGTGGGATTGCCGAAGTCCCCGAGGGCGGTGGGCGCGCCGTGGCGCCACCGCCACGCCAGCGCGGGAGAAGGCGGCGCGACGAGCAGCAGCGTCGAGCGGCCCGCGATCACCGGGCGCTTGCAGCCCGTGGCCGGCACGAAGGGATGCAGGCAGGTGCCGCTGCCGTTGCACGTGTCGTCGGTACACAGGTTGCCGTCGTCCGTGCAGGGCGCTCCGGCCGGCACGAACTGGCACGAGGCGTCGCAGCAGTCGCCCGGCTGTCCGTTCGCGGATCCGTCGTCGCACTGCTCGCCCAGCTCGACGACCCCGTTCCCGCAGACCGCGGGCGGGTCCGATTTCGCCTTGAACTCGGCCGCGAAATTCTTGGTTGCGGTCGAGAAGCTGGCGCCCCAGCACGCCCCCGTGGACGTCCTGAGCTGCGCGACGACCCGCGGGTTCTTCTCGAGCGGCAACCCCGCGAAGAGGACGTTGCCCTTCGCCTGAACCTTGATCTTCGCCTCGAGCGGGACGGCGGCCGCCTTGAGCGTCACGCCGGTGACGCCGTCCGGCGCCCCCGTCTTGCTCTTGAACCGCCACCCCGTCTGCGTGCCTGCCCATGTGCCCCCGTCGGCCACGGACGGCGAGCCGCCGTAGGCCAGCGCCCAGCGGCCGGGGCCCGTCTCGTCGTAAACGCAGAGCCAGGTGGCCTCCGTCCCCGGCGAGCCGAAGGCGGCCAGTGGGACCGCCGGGCCCTTCCCCCATTGGAAGCGGAGCCGTTCGGGCTTGGGCGCGCCCGGCGCGCTCAGCAGCAGCGACGCGCCCTCTGCCACCGTGGGGGTGGTGCAGGTGGGTGAAGGCTCGGCGGGATGGCTGCAGACGTCCGCAGTGCCCGTGCACACGTCCGCCGTGCAGAGGTTCCCGTCGTCGGCGCAGGCCGTGCCGCCCGGCTGGAGGGTGCAGGTCGACGTGCAGCAGGACGCCGGCGTGCCGTTCTTCGGTCCGTCGTCGCACTGCTCGCCGGGGTCCAACACGCCGTTGCCGCAGACCGGGAGGGGCAGCGTCGTGGTCGTCGTCGTGGTGCTGGTGGTCGTCGTCGCCATCGTCGAGGTCGTGGTGCCGCCGGGGAGCGTGGTGGTCGTCGTCGGCGGAACGCACGGTAGGATGACCGCGACCTGCTCCGCTTGGGGCGCCAGGGAGAACGCCGCGCCGGAAACGTCGAGCGCCGCGACGTACTGGATGCAGTTGGCGCTGGCGGTGCACGGGTTGCCCGTCCCCTGCGCCACGGGCAGGGTCGGATCGGCGTGCACCGTGCCGTGCACCGCCACGCTCCCGCCCTGGAGCAGATTGAACCCGCCCGGGCCGACCGACGAGAGCGTGCTCGCCGCATCGACGGTGAGCGCGCTGCACCCGATCGGGTTCACCTCTCCCGCCGACTGCGGGTCGTCGGTGACGAGACCCGCGCCGAGGACGCTCACCGTGGGAGCCTGGATCGTGATCAAGCCGTCGCCGCCGGTCGCGTTGACCGCGGCCTTCTGGTTGAACGTGCCCGTCGCCGTGCCGTCGAACTCGCCGCCCGTCACCTGGGATGCGGGCCCGTGCAGGTCGGTGGCCCCCGTCACGTCGACCTCGGGGCCGCCGTCGAGGCAGACCATGCCCCCCGAGCCCACGTCCTGCTGGTCGTCGAGCGAGCCGAACGCCCACATCTGGCCCTGGGCGAGCAGCGTGCCGTTGACCGTCGAGAGGTCGATGCAGCCGCCGCTGCCGCCCCCGCCGCCCTGCGCCTCCATCGTCGCCGCCGGCCCCACGGTGAGGGCGCCGGTGGCGGCCACGCAGATGTCCCCTCCGTCGCCCCCGGCGGTGGTCCCGTCGCCCTGCACGTTGGCGACGCCGCTCATGGTGATGTCGCCGTCGGCGGTGATCATGATCATGCCGCCGCTGCCCTGGCCGGCGGTGCTGCTCGCGTCGAGCCCGGCGACTTGGACGTCGAGGTGCGCGTCCATGTCGATGCAGCCGCCGCCGCCCGCGCCGCCCTGCGCCGTCACCAGGTTCGACACGACGACGTTGCCGTTCTGGCTCTGGAAGCAGAGGTTGCCGCCGTAGCCCTGATTCGGGCTGTTGGCGCGCACGTTGCCGGCCGCCGCCGTGACGTCGACGTCGCCCCAGGCCGTGAGGTTGATGGTCCCGCCGGAGGCGCCCGCGTCGGTCGTGGTCGCGGTGCCGTTCGCGTTGATGATGCCGGCGATGGTGATCGTTCCCTGCGTGCTGGTGAGATCGACCTCGCCGCCGCCGAGGGGATCGGGACCCGAAACGTCGATCTTGCCATTGGTGGTGCCGTTCACATCGACGCTGATGTTGCCCGTGGTGGTGACCGAGATAGTCCCGCCGCTTCCCTGGAGAATCCCACCCGGCTGGACGTCGAGCGTCGTGGCGAAGATGTTCACGAGGCCGCTGCCGACGTCGAGGGTCCCGCCGTGGGCGATGACCAGGTTCCAGCTCGTGCCGTCGAAAACGGTGAAGTCGAGCGTGGAGCCGTCGTTCACGGACACGGTGCCGCTCACCGTGCACGTGCCGCTCGCGGTGGTGCAGTTGCAACGCCTTCCGCTCGGCGCGCCGTTGAGGGCACAGACCTGCGACACCGTCGTCGGCGGCAACGTGGTGGTCGTGGTGGTCGTCTGTGCGGCGACGTCGCGGGCGAGCGCCCCGAGACAGGCCAGAGCGAGCCAGAGCCGTGGATGCATGGACGAACCTCCGCCGCCGGCGCGATGTTTCCCCCGTAGCCGAAAGGCCCTGGCCGGGTCCGCTCGACATACCTCGGGTCGGGGCGCGCGGTAAAGGGTTTTTCGGGCCTGCACGGCGGGGGGCTTACTGCGCGGGGCGCTGCTCGGGCTCTGAGCCAGCGTGGTACTACGCACGTAGTCGACCGACCTTACCGAGGCGAGCGGACTTCGCTAGAAGCGGGCCGGGGGGCGAATCCCGGTGCAGGGTCCGCTGGTCTTCGTCGCGCTAGACGACGATTTCGTCCGGCACATCGTCGCCGTGGGGCTGATCCGCGACGGGCTCGAGGTGGTCCCGGTCGCCACCATGGCTGGCCTCGTCGAGCGGATGAGCGTCGAGCTCGCGCCGGCACGGCGGCGTGGACGCGACTTCGTCGTCGTCGCCGACGCGCGGTTCGCGCCCTTCTCGCCCGTGGACCTGCTCGAGCTTCTCCGTCGGGCCGGTGAGGGCGCGCCGGTGCTCATCGTGGGCGACCTGCGCGAGGCGGACCTCCCCCGTGTCCTCGACGCGAGCCTGCTCCCCGGCAGGCCCGACGCCGCCGACGTGCAGGCCGCGGTGGCGCACGCGATGGCGGCGGCGCGCCGCCCGCAGGAGCGTACCCGGCGGCCTCCTCGGCCGCTCCGGCCCGGCGAGGCGCCGCAGCTTCCCCTGCGGCAGGCCGGCGGCGGGTGAAGCCCCCGGCTGCCTGGCGGGTCAGGCGGCCGGTGTCCCGGACGCCGCCCCCGCCGCGTCGCAGAGCCGCGCGCACTCGCGCTCGACCGCCTCGACCAGGTCGTGGAGGTCGGGCACGGCGTCCCAGTCGGCGTTGAACCCCCAGAAGAGGCGTCCGGCGTAGCTGAACAGGGCCACGTTGAGCGCCATGTTCCGGAAGAGGGGCACGAGCGGGTAGCAGGCGGTCATCCGCGCGCCGAGCAGGTGCACGGGGAAGGGCGGGCCCGGGACGTTCGTCACGACCATGTTGAAGGGGCGCGCGGCGGCCGTCATGCGGCCGAACAGCACCAGCAGCGTCGTGAACGTGACGTCGCTCAGCTCCTCGAGCGCGCGCATGCCGGTGGCCTGCCGTGAGCGCTTCGCGTCCCCGGTCTCGCGCACGACGCGCTCGAGACGGCGGCGCGGGTCGGCCTCGTCGAGGGGCAGGCGCACGACGAGCATGGCGACCTGGTTGCCGGCCTGCCTCCGCGTCAGGGCGGTGCGGACGTTCACGGGGAGCATCGCGCGGAACTCGAGACCCTGGACGTCGACGCCCCGGCGGTGGAGGAAGTGACGCAAGCCGCCCGAGAGGATCGCGAGGACGGCGTCGTTCACGGTGCCGCCGAGACGGCGGATGCGCCGCACGTCGTCGAGGCTCGTCTCCGTCCAGTCGAAGCGGCGGTGCGGGCCGATCGCGGTGTTGAGCGGGGTGGCGGACGCCGGGCGGAGGGCCGGGGCCACGGCCTCGAACAGGCCGACGGCCGTGTCGCGCGCCGCGGCGAGCACGCCGCCCGGGTCGCGTGCCGCGCGCCCGAGCGCGCCGAGCGGCATACGCCCGCGGTGCAGCATCTCGCCCGCGACGAGGCTCGCGCACGACGGCACCGGCCGGGGCAGCCACGGCGGCGGCGGCTCGAGGAGCCGCGGGTCGGGCTCGGCGGACGGGCGCATGATCAGGCCCGTCAGCTCGACGCTGCCGACGCCGTCGATCAGACAGTGGTGGACCTTCGTCACCAGCGCGAACCGCTCCTCGGGGAGGCCCTCGACCACCCACATCTCCCAGAGCGGCTTGCCGCGATCGAGCTGCTGCGAGAAGAGGCGCCCCACCAGCCGCTTGAGCTGGCGGGCGTCGCCGGGCCGGGGGAGGTGCGTGTGGCGGAGGTGGTAGCTCAGGTTGAAGCGCGCGTCGTCCACCCAGACCGGGTGGCCGAAGATCGGGACGCGCTCGATCCGCTGGCGGTAGCGCGGCATGCGGTGCAGGCCCGTCGCCACCGCGGCGCGGATGCGCTCGACGTCGACGCCGCCGTCGGCCGTGCGCAACGGCGCGGCCTCGAACAGCGCGACCGCTCCGATGTGCATGTGCGTGGAGGCGTCCTCGAGATCGAGGAAGCTGTTGTCGAGGGCCGAGAGCCGCTCGCAGTAGGCGTAGGTCACGACATCCCTCCGCGCGGGCGCCCGAGGAACTGGCGCACCAGGCGGTGCGTGCGTCGGGGGTGCTCGAACTGCGGCACGTGCCCGCAGTCGTCGAGCACGATCGAGTGGACGTGGGGGACGGCGGCCGTGACGTGCCGCGCGAAGCGCCACGGCACGAGGCGGTCGCGGTCGCCCCAGAGAAACAGCGCGGGGCGGGAGAGCGCCGGCAGGCGTTCCCAGAAGCCGCGATCACCGTGCGCCTCCTCGAGGTAGATCTGGCGTGCCGCCGAGAAGAAGGCGATGCGCCCGCGCGGCGTCGCGAACACCCGCGCGAACTCGTCGGCGGCGGCCGCGTACCACGAGGCGGGCAGCCGCTCGGGATGCGCGAACATGAGCCGCAGGGCGGCGAGCACGAGCGGCCGTGGCGCGATCATCGGCACGGCGCTCATCTCCGCCGCGAGCAGGCGGACGAGGGGGGTCAGCCCCCGCAACCGCTTGAACGCCAACGACGGCGCGAAGGTCACGAGGTGGTCGACGCGCTCGGGCGCGCGCAGCGCCGCCTCGATCGCGCAGCGCCCGCCCATCGAGTTGCCGACGAGGTCCGCCCGCCGGATGCCCACGGCGTCGAGGAACGCCACGAGCCAGCCGGCGTAGAAGGAGGGGTCGTACGCGCGCACGGGCTTGTCCGAATCCCCGAAGCCGGGCAGGTCCACCGCCAGCACACGATGGTCGTGCGACAGCTCGGCCAGCGTCGGGAGCATCGAGGCGCTGGTGGCGCCGAGGCCGTGGAGAAGGACGACCGGCGGACCCTCGCCCGCTTCGAGATAAAAGGTGTGCAGGCCGAGCGCCCGGACCGCGCGGGCTCGGGGGAAACGCACGGGCCGCGCGGGATGGTCCACCCCGTCGAGCTTGAGCGCCAGGGCCATGTTGCCGCGGATGGCGAGGCGGCCGGCGAGGAAGGCGTCGACGCCCGATCGTGTGCCCTCGACCACGGCGGCGAGCGTGACCGCGTCGCCGGACACGGTCGCGTCGGGATCGAGGACGCGCCCGGAAAGAAGCTCCATGCGAGCGCCGTCGATCTCGACCGTCCACGCCGCGTGGCCGACGTCGAAGACCACCGACGCCGGCGGTCCCTCGGGAAGCGGCGAGCCCGACCCGAGGCGCCGCTCGAGCGCCCTCACCAGGCGATCCTCCGGGGACGGCAGAACGAAGCAGCGGCGCAGCGTGTGCGTGCTCTGCACGGTTCTCGATACCGCGAATCGCCCGCGGCGTCGATCGGGCGGCGCGCCTCAGCGTCCGACGGCGGCGCGCAGGTCCTCCCGGAAGTCCGGATGGGCGAGATCGACGAGCGCCCGCGCCCGCTCGACGTCCGGGAGCGCAGAGAGATCGACGGCGCCGTACTCGGTGACGACCCACTGCACGTGATGGCGGGGCGTCGTCACCGACGTGCCGGCGGGGAGGGCCGCGACGATGGTCGACACGCGCCGGCCGGCGACGGTCGCCGTCGAGCCGAGGCAGACGATGCTCTTGCCGCCCGGCGCCTCGCTGGCCCCCGTGACGAAGGCCTCGTGCCCGCCGACGCCCGAGTACTGCCGTGTCCCGAGCCGGTCGGCGGCCACCTGCCCGGCGAGATCGACGGCGAGCGCACCGTTGATGCTCACGAACCGGCGCAGCCGGCGGTGCAGCGCGGGGTCGTTGACGGCCGAGACCGGCAGCATGCGGACTCCGGGATTGCCGTCGAGCCAACGGTAGAGGTCGAGGCTCCCGAGGGCGAAGGTGCCGACGCTCACGCCGTCGTAGAGGCCCTTGCGGTTGGTCACCTTGCCCGCCAGGTGGAGCTGCATGACGCCGTCGGAGATCATCTCGCTGTGCACACCGAGATCGCCGATCGGGCTCGCGGCGACGCGGCGGGCGATCTCGCCCGGGATCGCGCCGATGCCGAACTGAAGCGTCGCCCCTTCGTCGATCAGGTCCATCACCCGCTCGGCGATCGCGGAGTCCCTGGCAGCGGTCTCCTCCGCGGGCAGCGTCACCAGGGGCTCGTCGCGAAGGACCCAGCCGTCCACCTCGGAGACGTGCACGCGGTTGTCGCCGAACTCCGCGAGCCCGCCGATCCGTGGCATCCGCGGGTTCACCTCGGCGAGCGCCAGCCGGTCCGGGTCGCGCGCCGCTTCGAGAAACGGCCGGTACGAGGCGCCGGCCGAGATGCCGAAGTTGAGCCAGCCATCGGCATCCGGCGGCGTGGTGAGCGCGAGCACGACGCGCGGCTCGAGGCGGAGCGAGAGGCGCTCGAAGCCGTGGAAGTCGCACGGCAGGTACTCGACACGCCCACCCATCTCGCGTGCCGTTCGCTCGATCGGGCCGAAGAACCAGCTCACCAACCGCACGCCGGGATGGCGGAGGAAGCCGTAGGCGTGCACCAAGAGACCTGTGAGGACCGTGATGCCTTCCAGATCCTGGCGCTCCCCGATCGCTTCGAGGAGGCCGATCGGCTGCCCGTTCGCGAAGCCGCAGACCACGGTGTCGCCGGAGCGAACGAGCGCGGCGGCCTCCGCGGGCTCGAGCCGCCCGCCCTTCGGCCGGCCGATCACCCGCGTCCCTCATCCCACCCCGCGAGCGCGGCGGCGAGGTCGCCGCGCGTGACGACGCCGACCACCGTCTTGCCGGCCGCGACGTCCTCGACGATCGGGATCGTCCGCACCCGATAGTCGACCATCAGGACCATCGCCTCGACGGCCGCCTCGCTCGCGTAGAGCGCGAGCACGCCCCGGGTCATGATGGTTCGGACCGCGGGCACGGGACGCAGGTCTTGGTGCGGCAGCAGATACACCTTGAAGAGGTCGGTGCGCGACACCATGCCCTGCAAGACGCCGGCCGCGTTCACCACCGGGAAGCCGTTGAAGGCGTGCTCCTGCATCAGCTTCACGAGGGCCTTGAGGTCGACGTCCGGGGTGACCGTCACCGCCGGGCTCGACATGAGCTGCCCGATCGGGATCTTCTCGAGCTCGCGCATCGGTGCCTCCTTGGGGCGGACGTTCGAGCCCAAGGCCGCTTGAACTACGGTCGGCGAAGGCCGTCAAGGGGCGGTGATCCGAACGCGGGCGATCCCATCCATACGGCGGCCGACGCATCGTCGTGCAACCCGTGGCGGTCCTTTCGACGACCGCTGCCGAAGGAGCAGGTGCACCTGTACAGCGAGAGCTTCCGCGGCTTCACGTTCGCCAGTGCATGCGTGGCGCGCTGGATGGCCCGACTCCCGTTGCGACCGGTCGCGAGCCCGTGGTAGGCGGAGCGGCGTCGGCCGGGCCCCTGGGCGGACAAGGAGGCTCCCTTGCGTCGCACTCTTGTCCTATGTGCCCTCTGGCTCACGATCGTGACCGTCCCAGCGCACGCGAAGCCCAAGGGGCCACCCGTTCCGCAGTGCGGCTCGCAGACCGACGGCTCGCTGGTCACCGGGACGCTTTCGGTGCAGTCGAAGGGCCAGCGCCCCGTCGTCCTCGATCAGACCACGGGCAGGGACACGGCGAACGGGGCAACGTCATTCACGATTGTCGTGCATCAAGGGAAGCAGTTGGTGCTGCAGCTCCAACAGACGGTGGCGGCGGATCGCTCCGCATCAGGGACCCTGCGGTTCGGGCGGGGCTTCAAGGGCATCACCGAGTCGTCCTTTACGACGGACGGCACCACGGGGGTCATGGTGATCGACGGCAAGCGGACGCGCCCGTTCGAGGTGGGGGCCGCCGCGTCGACCATCCGGTTCGAGGACGGCAGTCGCCTCCCGCGGCTCCACGTCCGGCCGAGCGTCCACAAGGCGCTGCTCAAGATCGCCGCCAGTGCGAAGGTGGGATGTCCCGCCCCCGCGGCGGCTCAGCACGGGCTCGCGACACCGGCGCCACCCCTCGTGCAGGCGCTGATCGTACCCGACGCGCTGCTCATCGGCGGGCAAGCGACGCTGCCCGACTTCTCCTTCGACTGCCTCAAATGCGAGGGCGCGTGTTCGAGCGAATGGCTCGCGTGCATCAGCGCGACCGTCGCCGGCCCCTACACGGCCGGCGTGGCCGAACTCGCCTCCTTGGCCGGCACGGGCAAACCGACCTGCTTCGAGGTCTCCACCGACTGTCTTCAGGCGTGCCACAACGGCGGGGGGGCGTGCTGTCCCGTGGAATGCGGGACGTGCGTCGAGGCCGGGGCGACGTGCTGTGGGCCGGATGCGAACGGCTTCGTCGGGGCCTGTGGTCCTGGGGGGAAGTGCGCGAATCCGTCGCTGGCGCTCTGCTGCCCGGCAGATGCAGGCGAACCGTGTGGGGTAGGGTGTTGCCCGCAAGGGGACCACTGCTCCGCCCTCAATTGCTGCCCGGCCGGGACCGGAGACTACTGCGGTCGGCTCGGGTGCTGCCCCGGCGGCCAACAGTGCTTCGTGTCCTACAACCCCGACACGGGCGACGTGCTCGGCCGCGTCTGCTGTGATCACCAGCCGTGCGGGGACAGTACATGCTGCCCCGCCGACTCGGTGTGCGTGGGACCGGACCAGTGCTGCAAGGCGACCGACGTCTGCCCCGACGGGTCGTGTTGTCCTGGCGGCACCTGCGTCAACGGGACATGCTGTCCGGCGGGGGGCGAATGCGGGGACACCTGCTGCGCCCTCCCGGGCAGCTGCTGCAATGGGCAGTGCTGCGGTGCCGGCGAAGTCTGCGTCGCGAGCCGTTGCTGCCCACTCAACCAGGCGTGTGGAGCGACCTGCTGCCCCACGGGGTCCGCGTGCGCCGATCCGTTCGGGGGGATCTGTACTCCGTGTCCGGACGGCCAGGACCCGTGCCCGAATGTCTCCGGCGACCCGATGTGTTGCGCCACGGGCACCGAGTGCTGCGCCGACGGCGAGTGCTGTGCAGCCCCGACGCAGTGCTGCGAGGTGAATGGGGTGGTGGGCTGCTTCATGGGTTTCCAGTGCATCCAATAGCCGGCGGCCAGCCGGTGGCCGGCGGGGAGGCGTCCCGACGTGGAGGTGAGAACAATGGGGACTCGCTTGACGACGATGCTCGGGGCGCTCGCCGCGCTGGCTCTGGTGCTTCCGAGTTGTCGCCTGGTCCCGGGGAAACCCTTCACCAGCCGGCTCGCGATCGAGACCGAATTCGACATTCCGGCGGACGAGGACTTCGCCTTCGGCGCCTACCGCTTCAACGAGGACTTCCAGCTCCCGCCAGGAACGATGGGGGCCAAGATCACCACGCTCGTTCCTGCCTCCACCATCGGCTCGGTTCCGCAGTCGCTGCGATGGACCGCCACCTGGTATGACCCGACCTTCACCACGGTGCTGGGCACCTACGCCATGACGGCGAACCGCAAGATGACGCGAATCGGGCACGACTACCGGATCGTCTACGACTTCAAGCCCAGCGTGTTCCCGGGGTATCGTCTGAGCCAGAACGATTCCGTCCAGATGAGCATCAGGCCGATCGGGGGCAAGATCTCGACGGGATGGAACCTCGGACTCTCGTTCGGCTACCGCCCGACGGGGAGCCTTCCGCCGGAGACGACCACGACGACCATCCCCCTCCGCCGCGTGCTCACCGTGGACGCGGCCTTCGCCAGCGAGAGCGGCGGGCAGTTCACCACCGGGCAGACGCTCTGCCTGAGCCAGATCACGGGGGGCTGCGTGGCGGCGCCGGGGCAGTGCCCCGCGGTCCATCTTCACTCCGCGGCGGGGCCCTCGGGCACGATCACAGTTGCCGTCGGCGGGACGACGGCGGGGCCGTACGTGGACCCCGAATCGAGCGGCATGCACTGCGGCTACGGTGACGTGGGGACGGCGACCGCTTGCGGACCCGACACGCTGCCCGCGTGCCCGTGAGCGTGAGGCATGCTTCCCTCCGCTTGGCTGAGAACGCCGGTCACCCTCGCGCTGCCGTGTCTCCACGCGCAGGGCTGGGCTGCCGACGGGCCGGCCACCCAGTGCTGCGACAAGAGCAGCATGGAATGCCGGACCGGGCAGAACGTGGGGGACAAGGGGTCCTGCCCGGGCAGCGACGTCTGCGTGCCCTTCTGACGCCCACCTCGACGACGGCGATCGTCCCGCCACAAGGCTGTGAGCGCTATCGCGTGTGCTTCACCGCGAAGAAGAAGGGCGTGTACTCCGAGCGGCTCGACATCCAGGGTGATGCGACCGCCCCCCGTTCGACGACACCAACGGCTTCGCGGTGAGCAACGGCGGCACGCCGCCGAGCTTCAGCGCCAATGGCAAGGCCTACTGCGTCGTGTCGATCGGCACCTACCACTGGAACGACGGCTACGGCGCGACCCGGGGACGATCGCGCTCCAGTCGAGCACGGGCACGCTGGGACCGTGGGGGGCGACCGGCAGCGCCGGTCAGGGGGCGTGCCCAACGCCAAGCTGGTCACAGAACTCGCAATCGGGCGGCCTCGGGTTTCTGCCGGGTATGGGTCGAGTCGGCGCAGCCGGTGCCCTGAGAGCCGGGCGCGCGCCCGGCGGGCCTTCCGCTGCTGGTCGACAGTGGCATCGGTACGGTGCGGCCGTAGAATGTCGCGTGATGCCCGCGCGACAGCGAGCGATTCCGTGGGCGCTCTTCCTCCTCGCGGTATCCGGCCTCGGCCGCGCGGCGCGAGCCGGCTGTCCGGACTGCCGTCACGTCCTCGACTGCGAGCGGCGGCGCTGCTGCGTCGACTGTGCATCCCCTCACCCCGAGGCCGACCTGCGCCGGGCGGTGGCGGCCGCCAACCGCTGCGCTTCGCATCCCGCCTTCCGCCGCACCATCCAATTCACCACGGCGGGGGGGTGCACGATCGACATGACGCAGGTCTCCCGCGTCGCCACCTGCGCTGGGGATCCCCTCAACGCGGGGCGGCAAGCCGTGTGCCTCATGGGCCACGACATCACCATCGACGGCGGCAACCAGGTGACGTTCAACTACGCGGGACCGATCCCGTGCCAGGCATGCGCGGGGGCGTGTCTCGGCGTGCAGCCGGCGCTCTTCTCCGTGCATGGCCGGGCGAACACGCTGACGAACTTCACCATGCAGTATTTCCCGTCGGGGATCGTGATCCGTGGCGGGAGCGGTCACGCCGTCGACCACGTGACCGACCGCTTCATTTGCGGGCATGCGGTCGACGTGGCCGGTCCACGTCCGGGGCGCCGCCGCGGCGCGGGCAGGAACATCCGGGTCGTGCACAACACCTTCGTGGGGCACTCGGCGGCGGGGCCCGACCACGTGTGTCTGGACCCCCACGACCGGCCGAGTCCGTGCGGCCTCGACAAGGCCATCCAGATCGACGGCGGCTCGGTGACGGTCGCTGACAACCACATCGATCGCATCGGCCAGCCGGTGGAGATCATCGGAGGGCTCGGCACGCACGTCGTCTCCGGAAACACGACCGTCGGCGATCCCGCCGACCAGAACGTCTGCGAGGCGTACACGGTGTCCGCGTCGTTCAGGCCCGCGGCGGCGCTCTTCAGCGGCAACACGATCGACTTCTGCAAGTTCGGCATTCGGGTGATCGACGGTGCGGTCGTCGAGGCGGACGGCAACACCATCACGGACGCGTACGTGAGCGCCTTCCAGGTGAGTCGGGCCAAGCGCGCCGGCGGGGCCCTTCTCAAGGGGACGGGCAACCGCGTTCGCCGGGCCGGCTTCTTCACGGAATTCGCCTGTCAGGTCGGGGCGCTGGTCGACCTCAACGACCCGTCGGCGCGCATCGACTTCGGCGGCGGCGACTTCGAGGGGCAGCCGGTCATCGGCGGCACCCGATCCCCCGGGGGCAACTGGTTCTGCCAGGGGGGCCTCAACGCGGTGTGGAACCTCACGGATGGGTGCGTGGCCGACGGCGCGCCCGGGGGGTCCATCGGGCTCAGAGGCGATTGCGTCGACGTGGTCCCTCCGCGCGTGCAGGATTCGCCGCCCGGGACGGTCGCGACGGACGGCACGGTGCAGTGTACGCCCGCTCAGTGCGACTTCTAGCACGCAGGTCGGTGGGGTGACCGACACGCGCGAACGCATGGGCTACCGCCGCGCTGCCGACGGTCCCATGTCCCAGACGAGCACCCAACACACAAGGGTGGTGCCGCGCCACGGGGCGCCCGCGCCGAGGATCGCAAGATTCGCCAAGTTCCGGCGCCGCCGGGGTGCTACGCTGCGACGGACATGAACCTGCGTGGTTTCACTCTGTTCGACACGCCGATCGGCCGCTGCGGGATCGCGTGGGGTCCCGGCGGCGTCGCCGGCGTCCAGCTGCCCGAGGCGTGCGAGGATGCGACGCGCGCGCGCCTCGCGCGCCGCTTCCCCGACGCGACGCTCGGCCCGCCGCCGCCCGGCGTCGCCGACGCGATCGCCGCCGTGGGCGCGCTGCTGCGCGGCGAGCGCGTCGAGCTGCGCACCATCACGCTCGACATGGCCGGCGTGCCGGCGTTCCACCGCCGCGTCTACGACGTCGCGCGCGTTATCCCGCCGGGGACGACGCTCACGTACGGGGAGGTGGCGGCGCGGGCCGGGGCGCCGGGCGCGGCGCGGGCGGTCGGGCAGGCGCTCGGCCGAAACCCCTTCGCGATCGTCGTGCCCTGCCACCGCGTGCTCGCGGCCGGCGGACGCGTCGGCGGCTTCTCGGCCAACGGCGGCGTCCACACGAAGCTCAAGCTCCTCGCGCTCGAGCGCGCCGCGACGCCGCCCGGCTTCGACGGTGACGGCGCGCTCGGCTTCGATCCGGACGCCGCGGTCGCGCACCTCCGCGCCGTCGACCGTAAGCTGGCGCGGCTCGTCGACACTGTCGGCCCGCTGCGCCTCCAGCTGAAGCGCAGCACGAGCCTCTTCCTCGCGCTCGCGGAGGCGATCGTCCACCAGCAGCTGAGCGGCCAGGCGGCGGCGACGATCTTCGGGCGGCTGTGCGCGCTCTTCCCGCGCGCGCACGAGGGGCCGACGCCGGCGCAGCTGCTCCGCGTCTCGGACGCGCGGCTGCGCGCGGCGGGGCTGTCGGCCGCGAAGACGCTGGCGCTCCGCGACCTCGCGCGCCGCGTCGACGACGGCCGCCTCCCGACGCTCGCCGAGGCGCGGCGGCTCGCCGACGCGACGCTGATCGAGCGCCTGACGGCCGTGCGCGGCATCGGCCGCTGGACCGTGGAGATGCTGCTCATCTTCCGGCTCGGCCGCCCCGACGTCCTGCCCGTCGACGACCTCGGCGTGCGGGCCGGCGCGCGCGTCGTGCACGGCCTGGCGATGCTGCCGTCGCCGCGCGAGGTGGCAACGCTGGGCGCGCCGTGGGCGCCGTATCGGACCGCGGCCAGCTGGTACCTCTGGCGGGCGGCGGAGCGCGGCGGGCTTTGATCCGCGCGCCGCGCCGGGTAGGCTGCCTCGGGATGCACGAGCGCACGCTGTTCCGGACGCCGCTGCTCACGGTGACCAAGTACCGCTGCGCGGCCGGCCCCGCCGACGCGCCGTTCCCCGAGTGGCACGGCGGCTTCGACGTCGCGTGGGTGCGGCGCGGCAGCTTCGGCTACCGGGCGCGCGGGCGGACGCACGACCTGGTCGCCGGCGCACTGCTCGTCGGCCACGCCGGCGACGAGTACGTCTGCACGCACGAGCACGTCGTCGGCGACGAGTGTCTGTCGTTCCGGCTCGCGCCCGCGCTCGCCGACACGCTCGACGCGCCGCCGGCGCTGTGGCGCGCAGGCGGGGTGCCGCCGGTGCCCGAGGTGATGGTGCTCGGCGCCCTCGCGGACGCGGCGGCGGACGGGCGGAGCGACGTCGGCGTCGACGAGGCGGGGCTGCTGCTCGCGGCGCGCATGCTGCGCGTCGTCGGCGGGCGCGCGCCGCGCGCGAGCGAGGCGACGCCGCGCGACCGGCGCCGTGCCGTCGAGGCTGCGCTGTGGATCGCGGCGCACGCGCACGAGCCGATCGACCTGGCGGCGGCCGCGAGCGCGGCCGGCGTGAGCGCGTTCCACTTCCTGCGGCTCTTCGCGCGGGTCGTCGGCGTGACGCCGCATCAGTACCTGGTGCGGACGCGTCTCGAGCGCGCCGCGGCGCTGCTGGCCGACGACGCGCGCTCCGTCACCGACGTCGCCTACGACGTCGGCTTCGGCGACCTCTCGAACTTCGTCCGCACGTTCCGCCGCGCCGCCGGCGTGTCGCCGCGCGCCTTCCGCCGCGCCGCGCGCGGCGACCGCAAGATCCTCCAAGAGCGCATCGCCGCCGCGGTCTAGAAGACCTCCGAAAGGAGGTCCTCGTGTACGACCACATCGGACTGCGGGTGAAGGACATGGCGGCGAGCGTCCGCTTCTACGAGGCGGCGCTGGCGCCGCTCGGCTTCGTGCTCTGCTCGCGCGACGAGCAGTACGCGGGGTTCGGCCCGATGGGCGCGCCGGCGTTCTGGCTCGTCGCCGCCGGCGATGCGCGGGGCGGCGCGCACGTCGCGTTCGCGGCGACGGCGCGGAGCGTCGTGGACCGGTTCCATCGGGCCGGCGTCGAAGCGGGCGGGCGCGACCATGGCGCGCCGGGGCTGCGGCTCGACTACGGCCCGACGTACTACGGCGCGTTCCTGCTCGACCCCGACGGCAACAACATCGAAGCGGTCTGCACGCGCGCCGCGTGAGGCGAGAGCGGGGCGCGCTGCGCGCGCCCCGCCGCTCACTGCACCGTCACCTCGACGCGGCGGTTCCGCTTGCGCCCGTGCTTGGTCGGGTTGGCGGCCGCCAGCGACGCCGCCCCGTAGCCCTGCACCATCAGCCGGTCCTTCGCGATGCCCTGCGACTGCAGGTAGGTGGCGACCGCCTGCGCGCGCGCTCCGTCGACAGCGTCTGGTTCTTCGCCTCGCTGCCGCCCGCTGGCAATGAGAGTAGGCTCGACGCAGCGACGTTCGCCCGTCGCGAGCACTGTCACCCGCGCACGCTGACCTGCTGGCGCTGGCGGCTCGGGAGGCCGCCCACCCGGCGGCAGCCCGGATGGGCGGCTGATCTGAGGGGACATCCGCCACGGTGGGTTGACACGGTTGCGGCCAGGCATATATTCAAACCGTCCTTTGAATATGAGCTGGCTGGTGACTCGATGAAGGCACGGAAGGTAAAGAACCGCATCTACGAGCAGTTTGCCCGGATCGGGAAGGCTCTCTCCAGCCCACAGCGGCTTGAAATCGTCGAGATCCTCGCGCAGGGGGAACGGACGGTGGAGGCGCTCGCGGACGCGCTGTCCATCCCGGTGGCGAACGCCTCGCACCACCTTCGGGCGCTGCGCGCTGCCCGGCTTGTCGACTCCCGGAAGGAGGGCACGTTCGTCTACTACCGGCTCGCGGCTCCCGAGGTCTTCGAGCTCACTCGGAGCCTGCGCACGCTGGCTGAACGCCAGCTTGAGGAAGTCGATCGCATCGTGCGCTCGTACTTTCACGCGCGTGACGAGCTCGAGCCCGTCACGAGAGAAGCCCTGCGCGAGCGGGCCCGCGCGGGAGACGCCATCGTGCTCGATGTGCGGCCGGCGGAGGAGTACCGGGCGGGCCACATCCCAGGCGCCTTCTCGGTTCCGGTCGCCGAGATCGAGCGCCGGCTCGACGAGCTTCCCGCCGGCAAGGAGATCATCGCCTACTGCCGAGGGCCCTTCTGCGTAATGGCCGTCGAGGCCGTCCAGAAGCTGCGGATGCACGGCCGTGCCGCTCGGCGCCTCGTCGAAGGCTTTCCTGAGTGGCGCGCGGCCGGCCTGCCCGTCGAATCGGAGAACTCGCCATGAAAATGCTCATCACCATCAACGACGCGCCCTACGGATCTGAGCGGGCCTACAACGCTCTCCGCCTCGCAGGCTCGCTGGCCAAGCAGGAGGGCATCGAACTCAAGGTCTTCCTCGTCGGCGACGGCGCCGCCTGCGCGAAGAGCGGCCAGAAGGTTCTGCAGGGGTACTACAACGTGCAGACGATGCTCTCGGCGGTCGTGCGGCGTGGCGCTCAGGTTGGCGTCTGCGGCTCCTGTATGGAGGCGCGCGGCATCGCCGAGGCGGAGCTCGTCGAGGGCACGCACAAGAGCTCACTCGACGAGTGGACGCGCTGGACCACCGAGGCTGACAAGGCGCTCGTGTTTTGACGGAGGATACGATGCCGCAGACCGTTCTGATTCTCGGAGGGGGCGTGGGCGGGCTGATCGCCGCCAACGCGCTTCGCAAGGCGCTGTCGCAGGAGCACCGAGTCGTGCTGGTCGAGCGCGAGGCGGCGTTCGTGTTCGCGCCGTCGCTCTTGTGGCTCATGACCGGCAGCCGGACCGCGGAGAAGATATCGAGGCCGCTCGCGCGCCTGGAGAAGAAGGGCATCGAGATCGTTCGGGGCGAGATCCGGGAGATAGATGTAGCGCGACGCGAGGTCGTGGTCGACGGCCGAGCGCTCGCAGGCGACCACGTCATCATCGCGCTCGGCGCGGAGCTCGCACCCGAGACGATTCCCGGCCTGGCCGAGGCCGGCCACAACTTCTACACACTGGCGGGCGCGGGCGCGCTGCGCGACGCGCTCGCCGGTTTCACTGGCGGCAAGCTCGTCGTTCTCACGGCAGCGCCCGCGTACAAGTGCCCGGCCGCTCCGTACGAGGCCGCGATGCTGCTCGAGTACCACTGCCGCAGACGCAGGATCCGCGAGAAGACGCAGATCCACCTGTACGCCGCGGAGCCGGGGCCCATGGGCGTCGCCGGTCCAGACGTCTCGAAGGCCGTGCGCCAGATGGTCGAGGTGAAGGGCATCGTCTATCACCCCGAGCACCAAGTGAAAGAGGTCGACGCCAAGGCGCGCGTCCTCCGGTTCACGAACGGCGCCCAAGCCGCGTTGGATATCCTCGCGTACGTGCCGCCGCACCGCGCGCCTCGGGTCGTGCGCGATGCTGGCCTCACCGGCGAGAGCGGTTGGATCGCGGTCAACCGTGAGACGATGGCGACGACGCACGAGCACATCTACGCGATCGGCGACGTCGTAAGCATTCCGCTCAAGCTTGGAAAGCCACTGCCCAAGGCCGGTGTCTTCGCCCATGCGGAGGCCGAAGTCGTCGCGAAGAACATCGCCCACGCGATCACTGGCAAGGGCAAGCCTGCTGCGTTCGACGGCGAGGGTCAGTGCTTCATCGAGACCGGCGACGGCAAGGCCGGCTTCGGCAAGGGCAACTTCTACGCGGAGCCGGTCCCCGAGGTGAAGATCCATCCGCCCGGCCGTCACTGGCACGCCGGAAAGGTCCTCTTCGAAAAGGACTGGCTGCGGCGCTGGTTCTGATGGCGGACATCATCGATCCGGCGGCGTACAGGCGCTGGTACGAGACGCCGCTCGGCGCTCGGGCGGACGCGGATGAGAAGGCGGTCGTTTTCGGGCTCGCGGATCTGCAGCCGGGCGAGCGCGTCCTCGACGTCGGCTGCGGCGACGGCAACTACACCGCGCTCGCGGCCGATCGGAGCGGCGCCGCCGTCGGTCTGGATCGATCGACGGCGATGCTCGACGCCGCCAAGCGACGGCTGGGCGCGCGGGCCGACATCGAGTGGGTCCATGGCGATGCGGAGCGGCTGCCCTTTCCCGCCGGGAGCTTCGACGTGGTCCTCGCCGTGACGGTGCTCTGCTTCGCTGCCGATCGCCAAGCCGTCGTGAACGAGGCGGCACGCGTTCTCCGGCGGGGAGGACGGCTGGTGCTCGGTGAGCTCGGGTGCTATTCCTCGTGGGCAGCCATCCGGCGTGTCCGGGGCCTGCTCGGATCAGCGACCTGGCGGCACGCGCACTTCTTCTCTCCGGGCGAGCTTTGTGAGCTCGCCCGTTGTGCGCGCCTCACGGAGATCCGGCTTCGAGGCGCGATCTTCTATCCGCCGATCCCGAACGCTCGGCTCCTTTCAGCGGTTCATGCGATCGAGCAGGTCGGCCAGCGCGGGTGGATCGTGGGAGCCGCCTTCCTGGCGCTATGCGCTGTCTGTCCCAGGTAGCAGCACGCGCGAGAGCGGGCCCTCATGGCTCACGAGGCTGCTGAGCGCCGGGTCGGCAAGCACTTCCCCGAAGTCGGCCTCGCTGCTGCCGAGCTCGCAACGCCGTCGGCAGAACTGGCTGTAGTCGACGTAAGCCGAGCGGGAGCCTCGAGCGACGCCGCGACCGCGGTCTGCAGCTCGGCGAGCGAGTAGAAGATCCGATTGCGGAGCGCGGCGAGGATCCGACCTCGAGAGCCTCTGCTGCTCTTGAAGCAAGGAGTGCTGCGGTCGGCCTTTCGTCTGACTCGCAGCCCGAGCAACCCGGTCCTTCGCGGCGCGAAGGTCGTCCACACGGACGCCGAATGGGGCTTGACCCCGTACCATGGTACGGGGTGTACGGTGTCCTTCACGATGGACGGACTCAAGAGTAGCGAGGTCGCCAAGCAGGGCGGCGTCAACCTCGAAACGATCCGGTACTATGAGCGGCGCGGGCTGCTCCCCAAGCCGCCCCGTACGCCGTCTGGTTATCGTACCTTCGGAGGCGACGCCGTGCGCCGGCTACGCTTCATCAAGCACGCCCAGGAGCTCGGCTTCTCGCTGAAGGAGATCAAGGCGCTACTCGCACTGCGGGTGGATGCTCGCACCTCCTGCGCGGACGTGCGGAAGCGGGCCGAGGCGAAGATCGCGGACATCGACCAGAAGCTCCGGGCGCTGCGGGCAATGAAGCGGGCGCTGGTACGGCTCACCGCCACCTGCGTCGGCCGTGGGCCCGTGAGCGCCTGTCCGATTCTTGAGAGCCTCGATCACGAGAGGCGCGAGGCATGGTGACGGTCGAACTCGTTTGCGACCAGGGCTGTCCGAACGCCGAGGAGGCGCGGATCACGGGGCTCGCCGCGCAGTGCAGCGAATGGACGACATCATCGGACACCACGCCTGCTCACCTTCGGCGCTACGGATCGCCGACGGTGCTGGTGAACGGGCGTGACGTGGCGGGAGCGGAACCTGGTGAAGCGGAGTCTTGTCGTGTTTACGAGGGCAACCGCAGGAGGAGCGGCGTGCCGCCGACCGAGTTGATTGTCAGCGCCCTGGCCGCTGCGGATCAGCCGAAGGGGTCCGGTGTCGGGTTCATCCCGACCACGCCGTACCTGCTGCCGCTGACGGTCGCTTTCCTGTTCATCGCGCTCGGCGCGCTCGCCTTCCGAGCCGAGACCCGAACCGCTCTGGCTCTCGGGGTCGTGGCGTCCGACGCACGCTGTTCCGCCTGCGCGTCCGAGAATCCGTCGAGGGAAAGGAGGTGACATGGTGATGGCGAAAAAGAGCATCTCGCTCTGTCCAGCCTGCGGTGCGTGCCCGAGCGTCGAGATCGACGTGCACGAGGTCCGCATTGGTGAGGCGGGCAACCTGGTGAAGCTCACGCCCGCCGAGTGGAACGTGCTCGTGCAGGCGATCAAGGCTGGCGACCTCAAGGAACTCTGACGCCCCTTGCATCGGGAAACGGAGGGGCGGGCGAGAACCGCCCCTCCCACGGCTGACAGAGGATGGGTAGTAGCTCAACCATGCGTCTCGTGCCGCAGCCTTCGTCGCGTTCACCACGCAGCGAGGCAACGTGCCGCGCAGCGGGCAAGAAACCCGAGGAGCAGCGCGAGCAACTCCTATGGGTGCTCTCGGCAGCCACGTTCTTGATCTTCTTCCAGGCATACATGGTGGCGCCGCTGATCCCTCGGCTCTCGGCGGTCTTCCATGTCTCGGCGCAGACCACCGGGCTCATGGTCCCAGCGTATCTGATTCCCTACGGCGCCTCGACGCTCGTCTACGGTCTGCTGTCGGACCATCTTGGGCAGCGGCGCATCATGCTCGGTTCGCTGCTGGCGTTCGTCGCGCTGACCGCTCTTACTGCGACCGCGCAGTCCGCCTCGCAGATGACCGCCTGGCGCTTGCTGACGGGCGTCGGTGCCAGTGGGGTCGTGCCCCTTGCGCTCGCACTGATGGGCGACCTCTTCCCCTTCGAGCGGCGTGGGCGACCTCTCGGCTGGTTGTTCGGCGCCATGGCCGGCGGGATGGCGTTCGGCTCCACGTTCGGCGTTCTGGTCGAGCCGCTCGTGGGCTGGCGCAGCGTCTTCCTCGGAGTTAGCGTCTTCGGCGCGTGCGCCCTCGTTCTCCTCCTCCCGTACCGACACTTGCTCGGTGATGCCCCACGAACACGCCCACCGGAGAACGCGGTTGGCGTCCTCGCTGCCTACGGCGCGCTCCTCGGCTCCGAACGCGGGCGGCGCACCTATGCCTACGTCTTCCTCAACGCGATCTTCCACTCGGGCGTCTTCACCTGGCTCGGTCTGTACTTCTCGCACCGCTTCGGTATCGGGGAAGTCGGCATCGGGTTGGCGCTCCTCGGGTACGGCGTGCCAGGGTTGCTCCTCGGACCGCCCATCGGGCGAGCAGCGGACCGCTGGGGGCGGCGCTGGCTCATACCGAGCGGTCTGGCTATCGGCGGCGGGGCGGCGATTGCCCTGATACCCCGGGCACCCTTGGTCGTCGCTGCCCTCACCGTAACCGTCCTCTCCCTCGGCTACGACATGACGCAGCCGTTGCTCGCCGGTATCGTCACCACCCTCGGGGGAAGGCGCGGTGGGCAAGCAATGGGGCTCAACGTCTTCACCCTCTTCACCGGGTTTGGCCTGGGCAGTCTCCTCTTCGGCGCGGCTCTCCCGCTCGGATTCAGCGCCGCTCTAGCAACCTTCGGCGTGGTGCAACTGGCGGTTGCGTTCCTCGCGGTCCCCTTCTTCCGCCGCGAGATCACCGGCTCTACGGGCGCCGCTTCTTCATCCCAACCGGATGCGAGACAGCACGAACGACCGGCGGCGCTCCGCCGGATCTTCCTGCGGAAGCCCGAACGGCCTCGTCCGGGAACCTCCGCCGCTGTGGGGGTGGGTCAGTTTCAGAGCGGCGCGATCAAGAGGCTCGCGCTCGGCTTGTCATCCCCGAGAGCCGACGATGGATCGCGTCCGGACTTTGCGACGTCGCGCGGCAGGCCTCTGCGCGCTCGTCCTGGCGGGAGACTTGCTTCCCTTCGCGGGCAGGCGTCCGCGATCACGGGAGGGTCGGGAGATGATCGCCGCAATCGCCATCGGATTCGGGCGAGCCGTTCGGGGCGTCTGGTGGTTCCGTGGGACGCACGTGGTCCGCTGCCCCGAGGTGGGCCGGCCCGCGGGGGCGGCCCTCGACCTCGGGCACCTGGCGCTCACCGCTCTCCGCGGGGCCCCGAGCTTCCGCATCGGGGCGTGCTCGCGCTGGCCCGCCCGGCGCGACTGCGCGCAGCAGTGCGTCGCGCAGATCGTGCAGGGGCCCCGGGAAACCCATCCCCGCATGCTTCTGGTCCGATGGTATGCAGGAAAGGCATGCGCGCTCTGCGCCGACCGCTTCGGGCCTCTCCACCGGACGCGCGAGCGACCAGCCGTGATGTGGCCCGATGGACGGACGGCCCGGTGGTCCGAGATCAGGGTGGAGGAGCTGCCCCAGGTGCTGGCCACTTGCCAGCCCATCTGCCGCAGGTGTCACATCACCCAGGTGTTCCGTCGCCTCTACCCGGGCGTCGACGGCCCCTGGACGCGGGAGGCCGCGCGCGCTGCGGCGCGCCGGGCCGCCGCCGCGAGCCGCGCATGACGCAGGATCGCGTCATGCCCCCCTGCCGGCCGCGCCGCGCGACCGCGCCGGGACCGCGGCGCGTAGCTCCGCGAGCGCCTGCTGGAGGCCGTCGGTGATCTCGTGCGGGTCGGCCACTTGCCGCGGGCACGTCAGCACGCCGACGCAGAGCCGATCGACGTAGCTCCACGCCGTCACGTTGAGCGGCACGCCCTCGACGATCGGCCCGACCGAGTAGACCGCGGCGAGCTGGCCTCCGCTCCAGGCGAGCGGCACCCGCGGGCCGGGGACGGTGGAGACGATCGCGTTGACGGGCGGCCCATGCCAGTCGGCGAGCCGCAGCCGCGAGTACCAGCGCATCCACCAGGCGAACAATCGTGGCGGCGCGTACTGCGTCCACGCCTGATAGAGCTCGGGGCCGAGAAGCGCGTGCAGCTCCTTCGCCGCGCGGGTGACCTCGTGGATGGCGCGGAGACGGGCCGCCGGGTCGGCCACGTCCGTGCACAGCGACGTGAAGAGATTCGAGAGGCGGTTGCCCCCGAGGCGCCGGGCCCCGGGCGGATCGGTCCCGACCGGGACCTCGGCGACCAGCGGGCGGGTGGGGAGCCCGCCCCGCGCGACGAGGTAACGGCCGAGCGCCCCGGCGACCAGCGCCAGCACCACGTCGTTCAACGTCACGCCGGCGGCCTCCTTGACTGCCCGCAGCTCGCCGAGCGGGAGCGCGGTGCTGGCGAAGGCGCGGCGTGCCGTGAGCGCGCCGTCGAGGCACGTCCCCGGCGCGTGCAGGAGCGGCAGCGGCGGCGCGACGCGGCCGTGCCGGCGATACCGTGCGGCCGCGCGCAGGTTGCGGGCCGTGGTCCGCACCAGGGCGGGGAGCGCGGCGAGCTGGTGCCGGTGGTCGTGCAGGGCGTCCCGGAGCAGGCGGGCACGCGACGGCGCGCGGTCCGGCGACCAGGCCGCCGCGGTCGCCGGCGGCGCGAGCCCGGCGAGGTCGGGGGCCATGACGTTGGCGAGCAGGGCAGCGACGGCGACGCCGTCGGCAACCGCGTGGTGGATCTTCCCGACCGCGGCCACCTGCCCGCCGGCCAGTCCGTCCACCACCCAGAGCTCCCAGAGGGGCCGGCGCCGGTCGAGCGGGACGCTCGCAATCTCGGAAACCAGCGCGTCCATCTCCCGCGGGCCGCCGGGGGCCGCCGCGGTCGCGTGCCGGAGGTGGTGATCGAGGTCGAAGTCCGGGTCCTCGATCCAGACCGGATGGTGAAAGCCGAACGGCACCTCGACGAGGCGGCGCCGAAAGGGCGGCAGAAGGTGCAGGCGATCGCGCAGGTCGGCCTTCACGCGCGCCACCGAGTAGTCGACCCCGCGCGCCGGTTCGAGAACGGCGACCTTGATCGTGTGCATGTGGAGCGTCGGCGTCTCCATGTAGAGGAAGCTGGCATCGATGCCCGAAAGGCGCTCCATGGCTTCCCGGCGCCCCGAATCAGTCCCCACGCGTCGCCCCGCCCGCCATCGCCGCCTCGGGCGACCCGCGGCGGGCGCCGGCCTCGACCACGCACGGCTGCGTGGGAAACGCCGCCTGCTCGGCCGGCGAGGCCTGCGCGATGCCGCCGTCGAGAAGCACGTCGGCGAGGCCGGCCACCGCCTCGGCGAGGCAGCGGTGATGGGGGCCGTTGAACCAGTGGCCGACGCACGGCAGCAGGAGCTGCCGCGCCCGTGGACACGAGACCGCCACGCGGCGCGCGAAGCGGAGCGAGATCAGCCGGTCGCGCTCGCCCCACACGAATGCCGCCGGCAGCGCGAGGTGAGGCAGCCGCGTCCAGAGCCCCTCCGGACCGAACGCCGGGTCGAGCGCCATCTCGCGCGCCGCGGAGATGAAGCTCGCCCGGGTGGCCGGGCAAGCGAAGTAGTACACGAGCCGCGCGCCGGCCTGGGCCAGCTCGTCGTCGCGGAGGTAGGGCAGGGACTCGCCGCACCGCGCGAGCCACCGGAGCGCAGGCCAGGCGGCCTCGAGCGGAATCCAGTCGGCGATCCGCGGGCTCACGAGCGCCGCCCACGCGAGCAGGAAGCGGAAGCGCCGCCACGGGAGATAGGGCGCGATCGCGATCACGGCCGCGAACGCTTCGGGAGCCTCGAGGGCCGCTTCGAGCGCGACCCGTCCTCCCATCGAGATGCCGAGCACGACGGGCGGCTCCGCGAGGGAGCGCGCCAGCGCGATCACGGGCTCGGCCATGACGGCCGGCGTGAGGGGCGTGTCGGGAGCGGGGGCCTGGCCGAAGCCCGGTAGATCGACGGCGATCGTCCGCATCCCGTGCCGTGCGAGCGCCGAGCCGACGCCCGCGAACGCCGAGGACTCGAGGCCGAGCGGATGCATCGCGATCACCGGCCGGCCCGTTCCCCACTCGCGCCGGTAAAGCGGCATCGCGCTACCGCAGCGACCGGTACACGGCAGCGACGAGCCCCTTCGTCCGCTCGTCCCCCGTGGGCTCGAACTTCATGCGCGTGGTGACGTACCCGAAGCCGACCCGCGCCTCGGGGTCGGCGAACCCGAGACAGCCGCCCGCCCCCGCGTGACCGAAGCTGCGGGCGCCGCAGGCGGGCGCGAGCATCGGCGGGAGCATGAAGCCCGAGCCATAGCGCGTCGTGAGGAGGATCACCCGATCGGGTCCCTCGGCCTGGACCGCGGACGCCGCCGCGACGGTCGCCGGCGCGAGGATGCGAAAGCCGTCGACCTCGCCGACCAGGGCCGCGTAGAAGCGGGCGAGCGCCCGGGCGCTGCCGACGCCGTTCGACGACGGCATCTCGGCCATCAGGACCTCGGCCCGGTTCCACGTGTCGTCGTAGGCGAACAGGCCCGACGGGCCGGTCATCACCCGGGCGGTGAGCGAGCCGGCACCGAGCAGGTCGGCGATCGACGGCGTGCCGTCCTGCGCGGGCAGGAGCCGAGCGCAGCGCGGCAGCTCCCTGCGGGGAAGCCCGATCCAGAACTCGATGCCGAGCGGCCGGGCGATCTCCTCGGCGAGGAACCGGCCGATGCTGCGGCCGGTCACCCGCCGTACGACCTCTCCCAGGATCCAGCCGAAGGACCGCGCATGATAGCCGTGCGCGGTCCCCGGGGGCCAGTTGGGCGCCTGGGCGGCGATCGCGGCGACGACGGGCTTCCAGGCGAGAACCTGCTCCAGCGTGAGATCGCCGTCGACCGCGGCGAGCCCCGCCTTGTGACAGAGCACCCAGCAAATCGGGATGCGGTCTTTGCCGCGGGCGGCGAACTCCGGCCAGTACGTGGCGACCGGGGCGTCGAGGTCGACGGCGCCGCGCTCGGCGAGGAGGTGCACGCAGGCCGCGGTAACGCCTTTCGTGGCGGAGAAGACGAGCTGAATCGTGTCCTCGCGCCATGGACGTCCGGCGTGCAGGTCCGCGAGGCCACCCCACAGATCGACGACGGGTCGACCGTCGACGTAGACACAGCATGCCGCACCGACGTCGTCGTGCCGGTCGAAATTCTCGGCGAACGCATCCCCGACGGCCTCGAAGCCCGGGGCGACATGGCCGGCGAACGCTGGGGCGGCAGCGCCGCTCACGGCGCGCGATCCTCCAAGGACCGCCCGGCTCCGTTGGCAGCGACGGGAACGTATGCCCGCACATTTCCTCCGGGCGAGACGAGGCCACGCGGACGGCCGACGCTCGGTTGCGCCGTCTCGCGTGCCGTGCCCATGGAGCCAGAGACGTGCCAGAGTGTCGAGCTGTCCGAGCGATCGGTATGCGTCTTGCTCTCGGCGAGTGAAGGAGGAGAGAGGTCATGATCGTCCCGCGGCTCAACCGCGTGGGTCGCGCCCTGCCGCCGGCGTGGCAGCGGGCCGTCGTCCGGCGGGCCCAGGGCCTCGACCTCGGAGCGCTGGCGAGCGACCTGTTGCTCGACTACCCACGCGATAGCCGCGGGTTCGACCCCGTCGCCACCAAGCGATGGCTCTTCCTCGTAGAGCGCCTTGCGGGGCGCTACTTCCGGGCGACGACCCTGGGAGCCGAGCACATTCCGCCCGGGCGGGCCCTCATCGTCGCCTGTCACTCCGGGGTCGTGCCCTGGGACGCGATGCTGCTCGTGGCCGAGATCTACCGTCTCACCGGCCGATTCTCGTGGAACGCCGGCCATGCGTTCTGGGGGCGCTCCGCCGCTCTGAAGAACCTGCTCGTGCCGACGGGGATGGTTCTCGGCGGGCGTGACGAGTTCGAGGAGTTGCTGCGTCGGGACGAGATCTGCACCATCTTCGCCGACGGGGGTGAGGGTAATCGGCGCGCCTACTACCTCGAGGGCGACCGCTACACGGTCAAGCCGCAGAAGGGCTTCGCTCCAGGCTGCGGCGGCTACGTCAAGGCGGCGCTCCGGACTCGAAGCCCCGTCGTGCCCGTAGCGATCGTGGGCACCGAGGAGATCCACTACTGCCTCGGAGACATCCCGCAACTGGCCGAGGCGTTGGGCGTGCCGTTCTTCCCGCTCATCGCGTCCGTTTTCCCGCTCCCCGCCCGCGTCTACCTGCGATTCGGCGAGGCGATCTGGCTCGACGCGCCGCCCGAAGCGGCCGACGACCAGGCGGTGGTCGATCGGCTGAACGAGGGCGTCCGCCGGACGCTGCAGGCGCTCATCGATGACACTCTTCGGCGCCGCCACGGCATCTACTGGAGCACGTACGACGCGCGCGACGGCAGCGGGCTCCGGACGCGGACGGCCCCGGACGGCGTCGGGAGATTCCGTGGGCCGACGCCGGAGACGCCCGGACGCGCCGCGGCCGCCTAGCGGCGGGTCGGGTCCAAGCAGCGAGCAGCATGACGGCACCGCTGGCGCATCTCCGCGTCGTGGACCTCACCGACCTGCGTGGGGCGCTTGCCGGGCGCATGCTCGCCGACCTCGGCGCCGACGTGGTGAAGGTGGAGCCGCCCGGGGGTGACCCGGGGCGCGCCGTGCCGCCGTTCGCGGGCGATGTGCCGGGTCCCGACCGCTCGCTCCCGTTTCTCTACCGGAACCTTGGGAAGCGGGGCGCCGTCATCGACCTCGGGACGGCCGATGGGCGGCGACGCTTCGGCGCGCTCTGCGGCGACGCCGACGTGCTGATCGAGAACGTCGGGGCGGGCGAGCCCTGGCTGGCGCCCGCGGCCGTGCGCGCGCGTCACCCGCATCTGGTCCACGTGGCGATCGCCGACTTCGGCCTGAGCGGTTCGCGCGCGGGATGGCGCCTCGAGCCGCTGCCGGCCTTCGCCGCCACGGGCGCGCTCTGGGCCTCGGGCTTCTCCGACCGGCCGCCGTGCTGGCTGCCCGGGTATCAGGCGCACGATGCGGCGGCGGTGATCGCCGTGACCGGTGCCCTCGCCGCACTGCTCGCGCGGGCTCGCGACGGACGCGGACAGACGGTCGAAGTGGCGGTGCAGGAAGCCGGCATGGCGAGCCTCGATCCGTGGGGGATCGTGCTCCGCGACTACGCCGCCCGCTATCCGGCGCTGCCGCCCATCTATCCGCGTGACGCCGACGGCCCGGCCCCGGTGGTGGCCGTGGCCGATGGGTGGGTGCGCCTGCTCGCGGTGACGCCGCGCCAGCTTCGCGCCCTGGTCGCCCTGCTCACGGGCGGCGACCTCGAGGCCGTGCGTCCGGAGCCGGCGCTTCGGCTCTTCGGGCGCAGCACGTGGAGCCTCCTCAGCACGGGATTCGCGGCGGCGGCCGAGGAGAGCCTCCGGGCGGCGAACCTCGTCATGGGGGCCGTGTCGCAGCTTCCGGGGCATCCGACGCTGCTGCCGGTGGTACATGCGGCGTTCGCGGCGTTCCGGACACTGGCGGGACAGGCACTCGCCCGATCGCGACGTGATGAGGTGGTCGCCCGCGGGCTCCGGCTCGGGCTACCCATCGCACCGGTCCATCGTCCGGAGGAGTTCGTCGCGGCCGAACAGACCCGCGTGCGGGCGTTCTTCCGGCGTACGGGGTTTCCGCATCTCGGTGACGCGCCGGTCGCGATCTTTCCCGCGAACCTGAGTGTCACTCCGGCGGTGCTCGCCCGGCCCGCGCCCGCGCTCGGCGAGGACTCGGACGGCTTCGCCCCGCGGGGCCCGCATGGTGGCGACGCCCGGGAAGCCGACCGCCCCGTCCTCGCCGGGACCCGGGTGGTGAATCTGGGCGTCGGCGCCGTGGGACCTGAGGCATGCGGCATGCTCGCGCATCTCGGGGCCGAGGTCGTGAAGATCGAGTCGGCGGCCAGCCCCGACTTTCTTCGCCGGCTCACCGTCGAGGCCGCGTCGCCGGACTGCTCCTTCATGTTCAACGACGAGAACCGCGGGCAACGCAGCGTGTGCCTCGATCTCGGGACCGCCCGCGGTCGCGAGCTGGCCCTGCGCCTGTGCGCGGGCGCCGACGTCGTGGTCGAGAACCGCCAGGCGGGCATGGTCGAGCGCTTCGGTCTCGATTACGAGGCGGTCCGCCGTGTGCGCCCCGACGTCGTCTACGCATCCTCCCAGGGCTACGGCGCGGGCGGCCCGCTCGGAACGGCCCCCTCCTTCGGACCGACGAACGCCGCCTTCGCCGGCCTCGGCTGGCTGTGGAGCGATCCCGAGGGGCCGTACCCCGCCGGCGCGTCGCTCGAACATCCCGACCACCTCGCGGGGAAGCTGCTCGCGTTGGCGGTGCTGGCGGCGCTCGAGCATCGGCGGCGGACCGGGGAAGGGCAGCGCATCGAGCTCGCCCAGACGGAGGCCGCGGCATATCTGCTGGGGGAGTTCTACCTCGAGGAGCCCTGCACCGGGCATCCGGTCGTGCAGCGCGGAAACGCCGTCCCCTACGCGTGCCCGCATGGCGTCTACTCATCGCGCGGCGACGACCGCTGGGTAGCCATCGCGGTCGTCGGCGACGATGCCTGGGAACGGTTCCGGGCCGCGCTTGGCTGGGATGCCGAGGCGCGGCTCACGACGCTTTCGGGGCGACTCGCCGCACGCGCCGAGCTCGATGCGCGCATCGGCGCATGGACGCGAGAGCGGACGGCGGAAAACGCCGCTTCGCTCCTCCAGACGGCCCGCGTCTCGGCATTCCCCGTGCAGGGCCCCGACGATCACCGCGCCGATCCCCATCTGCTCGGCCGGGGGGCGCTCGTGCGGATCGAGGACCCGGAGGTCGGATCGGTGCTGCACGTCGCCAACCCGCTCCGCTTCTCCGACATGCCGGTCGCACCCGCGCGCCCGGCGCCCCGGCTCGGGGCGGATACCGAAGCCGTCCTGGTCGAAGTCCTCGGCCTCGAGCCGGCCGAGGTCCGACGCCTGGTCGCCGAGGGCGTTGCCCGCTGAGCCGGCCGACGCTGCTCCCGGCTCGACGTCGGGTCGTCACGGCGATGCTGCGCTCAGCGATTTGGCGGGAGGCGATGTCGAAAGCTTGGCGCGCTCTTGCGAGGCAGCGGACTACAACGGTCCCGCCGGGGATAACATCACGCGCGCCAGAAACACTCGCAAATCAAGTGCGAGGAGGGGGACTTGAACCCCCACGGGTGTTTAGCCCACTAGCCCCTCAAACTAGCGCGTCTGCCAGTTCCGCCATCCTCGCAAAGACTCGGGCGCCGAGTTCCCTAACAGAGGGCCGTCGTGCTGTCGAGCCGCGGCATCACTGCGGCGGCGCGGGGGCCTGGCCCGGCGGCGGCTGCTCGGCCGGAGCCGCCGGCTGGCCGCCCCCCTGCGCCTCGGGCGCCGGGGCGGGCGTGCTCTCCGGCGCGGCGGGCGGTGCTTCGGGCGCCGTGGCCGGGATGCGCTCGAGGAGCCGCGACGTGCTCGTGCGGCTCGTGCCGTAGGTGAGCACGAGCGCGGTCACCATGAAGATCGCGGCGGTCGTCGCCGTGATCTTCGTGAGGAAGTTGCCCGCGCCGCCGGAGCCGAAGAACGTCTGGCTGCCGCCGCCGAAGACCGCGCCCATGTCGGCACCCTTGCCCTGCTGGAGCAGCACGACCACGACCAGCACGAGGCAGGCGAGCACGTGGATGATCGGCACGACGTAGTAGAGCAGCACCCCGACCATTGAACCTACCCCCGATACCGCACGATGCGCGCGAAGGCCGCTGCCTCCAGGCTCGCGCCCCCGACGAGCGCGCCGTCGATGTCGGCCTCGGCCATGAGCGCGTCGATGTTGTCCGGCTTCACGCTGCCACCATACAGGATGCGGAGCCCGGCCGCGACCGCCTCGCCGGCCGTCCCGGCAACCTGGCGGCGGATCGCGGCGTGGACCTCCTCGGCCTGCGCCGGCGTGGCGGTGCGCCCGGTGCCGATCGCCCACACCGGCTCGTAGGCGAGCACGCAGCGCGCGATCCCGGCGCCGGCCCCCGCGAGCACGGCAGCAACCTGACGCGCGATCACCGCCGCCGTCTCGCCCGCCTCGCGCTCGGCGAGCGTCTCGCCCACGCAGGCGATGGGGATGAGCCCACCGGCGAGCGCCGCGCCGAGCCGCTTCGCCACGGTCGCGTCGGTCTCGCCGAAGTACTGCCGGCGCTCGGAGTGCCCGACGATCACGTGCGTGCACCCGGCCTCGCGCAGCATGGCCGCCGACACCTCGCCGGTGAAGGCGCCCTTCGGCTCCCAGTGGACGTTCTGCGCCGCGAGGCCGATGCCCGAGCCGGCGAGCGCGCCGGCCACCGCCTCGAGCGCCGTGAAGGGGGGGGCGACCGCGACCTCGCGCCCCGCCACCGAGCCGATCGCGGCGGCGAGCGCGCGCGCGAGCGCCACCGCCTCGCTGCGCGTGCCGTGCATCTTCCAGTTGCCGGCGAGGAGCGGCGTGCGGCTCACGCGCTGCCCCCCTCGAGCGCGCGCAGCCCCGGCAGCTCGCGGCCCTCGAGGAACTCGAGCGAAGCGCCGCCCCCCGTCGACACGTGGGTCACCGCGCCGGTCGCGCCCGCGCGCCGCAGCGCCGCCACCGAGTCGCCGCCGCCGACCACCGTGGTGCCGCGGCAGGCGCCGAGCGCCGCGGCGATCGCCATCGTGCCGGCGGCGAACGCGTCGACCTCGAAGATGCCCATCGGGCCGTTCCACAGCACGGTGCCCGCCGCCACGATCTCCTCACGGTAGCGCCGCGCAGTCGCGGGGCCGATGTCGACCCCGAGCCGGTCGGCCGGGAAGGCGCCCGTGGCGACGACCGCCGTGGCGGCGCCGGCCTCGGGCCGGTCGGCGACGAGGTGGTCGCTCGGCAGCAGCACGCGCACCCCGGCCTGCGCCGCGCGCGCGAGCGTCTCGCGGGCCAGGTCGACCTTGTCCTCCTCGACGCGCGAGCGGCCGACGCCGCTCCCCTGCGCGCGCAGGAACGTGTACGCCATCGCGCCGCCGATGCAGAACGTCTGCACGCGCGCGAGCAGGTTCTCGATCACGCCGATCTTGTCGGACACCTTGGCCCCGCCGAGCACGGCGACGAAGGGCTTGGCGGGCGCCGCGAGCAGCCGCGAGAGCACCGCGACCTCGCGCGCGAGGAGCAGCCCGGCCGCGCGCTCGCGGAACGCGGCCACCATGCCCGCGGTCGACGCGTGCGCGCGATGGGCCGCGCCGAAGGCGTCGTCGACGTAGACGTCGGCGAGCCGGGCGAGCGCGGCGGCGAAGGCCGGGTCGTTCTGCTCCTCGCCGGGGTGGAAGCGGAGGTTCTCGAGGAGCACGACCTCGCCGGCGCCCGCCGCCCGCACCAGCCGCTCGGTCGCCTCGCCCACGCAGTCGGGGGCGAGCCGCACGGGGCGGCCGAGCAGCGCCGCGAGCGCGTCGGCCACCGGCCGCAGCGAGTAGCGCGGGTCGGGCTTGCCCTTCGGCCGCCCGAGGTGCGAGGCCACGACCACCGGCGCGGCCCCGCGCTCGACGAGCAGCCGCAGCGTCGGCAGCGTCGCCTCGATCCGCGTCGGGTCGCCGATCCGCCCGTCGGCGAGCGGCACGTTCAGGTCGGCGCGGAGGAAGACGCGCTTGCCCGCGACGTCGAGGTCGGCGACGGTGCGCACGGCGCGACGCCTCCCGTCAGCGGGGGCTCCCGCCGACGAGCAGCGCCACGTCCCGCATGCGGTTCGAGAACCCCCACTCGTTGTCGTACCACGCGAGCACCTTGCAGAAGGTGCCGTCGATGACGCGCGTCAGCTCGGCGTCGAAGATCGAGGAGTAGGGCGTGCCGTTGAAGTCCGAGGAGACGAGGGGCGCGTCGCAGTAGTGGAGGATGCCCCGCAGCGGCCCGGCGGCGGCGGCCTTCATCGCGGCGTTGATCTCGGCCTCCTTCGCGGGCTTTCCCAGCTCGGCGGTCAGGTCGACGAGCGAGACGTTGGGTGTGGGCACGCGCACGGCCATGCCGTCGAGCTTCCCGTTCAAGTCGGGGATGACCAGCCCGATCGCGCGCGCCGCGCCGGTGCTGGTCGGGATCATCGACAGCGCGGCAGCGCGGGCGCGGCGCAGGTCCTCGTGCGGCAGATCGAGGATGCGCTGGTCGTTCGTGTAGGAATGCACGGTGGTCATCAGGCCGCGGCGGATGCCGAAGCTCTCGTGCAGCACCTTGGCGACCGGGGCGAGGCAGTTGGTGGTGCACGACGCGTTGGAGACCACGTCGTGCTTCGCGGCGTCGAACGCGCGGTGGTTCACCCCGTAGCAGATCGTGAGGTCGGCGCCCTTGGCGGGGGCGGAGATCACGACCTTGCGGGCACCGGCCTCGAGGTGCTTGGCGGCCTTGTCGCGGGCGGTGAAGAGCCCGCTGCACTCGAGCACGAGGTCGACGCCGAGGCGCTTCCACGGCAGCTTCGCCGGGTCGCGTTCGGCGAGTACCTCGACCCGCTTGCCGCCGACGACGAGCGCGCCGTCCTCGGCGCGGACGTCGCGCGCGAGCGTGCCGTGCACGGAGTCGTGCTTGAGGAGGTGGGCGAGGGTCCGGGCGTCGGTGATGTCGTTGACGGCGACGAACTCGAGCGCCGCCTCGTCCAGGCAGGCGCGGAACACGTTGCGCCCGATGCGGCCGAAGCCGTTGATGCCGACCCGGATTGCCATCGGTGGGGAGCCTCCTTCACGTGTGGACGGCGGGCGCGCCCGCCGCGGCAAGCGCGGCCAGCGTATCCCAAATCCGTCCGGGACGGTCAAGGCGACGCCGCCCGCATGCGCCGCGACGTTGACGGCCCCTGAGCCGTGCAGTAGGGTTCGCCGTGGGCTCGGTGTGGGGCGGGGCCGCAGGCACGGCACATCTCGGCTGACGGCATGATCCTGAACCTCCTGGCGACGCCGGGGTCCCTCGGGGGGCTCGCGGCGCAGGCCGGTGTGCCGCAGGACAGCGTGCTCGACATGATGCTCGGGTCGGGCCCCGTCGTGCGCGTGGTGCTGCTCTGCCTGGTCGGATTCTCGGTCGGGTGCTGGGGCATCGCGCTCGCCAAGAGCGTCGAGATGCGCCGGGCCCGGCGCCAGTCGGCGAAGTTCGTCGACATCTTCTGGGAGGCGAAGAACCTGGCCACGATCCACGCGGCGAGCGTCGATCTCAAGGAGAGCCCGGTCGCGCAGGTGTTCCGCGCCGGCTATCAGGAGCTGCAGCGTCTCACCAAGGCCAAGCGCGGCAACCCCGGCGACGAAGGCGAGGTCGAGCTGGGCGGGATCGAGACCGTGCAGCGCGCCGTGCATCGGGCGCGCACGCAGGAGGTGACGCGCCTCGAGCGCGGGCTCACCTTCCTCGCCACGACGGCGAGCACGGCGCCGTTCGTCGGCCTCTTCGGCACCGTGTGGGGCATCATGACGGCGTTTCGCGGGCTGTCGACGACGACCTCGTCGAGCATACAGGCGGTGGCGCCCGGCATCGCCGAGGCGCTGATCGCCACCGCCGTCGGGCTCGCCGCCGCCATCCCGGCGGTGGTCATGTTCAACCGGTTCTCCCGCCAGCTCCGCGTGCTCGCGGCCGAGATGGACACCTTCGCCTCGGAGTTCCTCAACATCGCGGAGCGGCACTTCCTCAAGTAGACGGCAGGGCGCGATGGCCTTCGACCAGGGCAGCGGCGGCGATTCCATCTCCCAGATCAACGTCACGCCGCTCGTCGACGTGATGCTCGTGCTGCTCATCATCTTCATGGTGACGGCACCGATCCTCCAGCAGGGCGTCACGATCGACCTGCCGAAGATCGCCGCCGGGCCGCTCGCCGGCGAGGAGGAGCAGCTCGTCGTCAACGTCACCAAGGGTGGGCAGGTGTTCCTGAACGACACGCCGATGACCCTCGACCAGCTCACCGCGAAGCTCCAGGCGATCGCCGCGGCGCGCCCGGACCGGCCGCTGTACGTGCGGGCGGACCAGGCCGTCTCCTACGGCGAGGTCATGCGCGCGATGGGAGCCGTGCGCGCGGCGGGGCTCACCCGCGTCGGCTTGGTGACGGAGCCCCCGCCGCCGCGGCGGTAGCATGGCGCGGACCCCGGTACGGCTCGCGCCCGAGTGGGATGCGCGCTTCACGGGCGGGATCGGCCTCTCGCTCGTCCTGCACGGCGTCGTGATCGCGGGCGTCGTCCTGCTCGCGCCGCTCGCCGTGCGCCGCCCGCCGCCGCTCGGGGCGTACACCGTCGAGCTCACCGACCCGAGCGCGCTCGGCGGCCGGCTGCCGCCGGGCGCGATCACGCACGAGATCGGCGGCGGCCCGATCCCGGTGGCGGGCAAGCCGCCCGGGCCTGTCGCCCCGCCGGCGGCCGAGCCCGCGCCACCTCCACCCGAGCCGAAGGCGGAGGAGGCGAAGGCCGAGCCGTCGAGCCCGCCCAAGCCCGAGCCGAAGGCCGAGACCGAGGCCAAGCGCGAGCCGAAGCCGGAGCCTCCGCCGCCGAAGGCGGAGCCCGAGGTGAAGCTCGCCGAGAAGCCGAAGCCCGAGCCGCCGCCCCCGCCGAAGGCGAAGCCCGAGCCGGAGCCCAAGCCCGAGGCCAAGCCCCCGGCGAAGGTCGCCGCGGCAAAGCCCGAGCCGCCGGCGCGCGCCGCAAAGCCCGAGCCCGAGGCGAAGCCGGCGCACGAAGCGCCGGCCGCGAAGCCCGCGCCGGAGACGAAGCCGGCGGCGCACGCGACGGCCAAGGCGGAGCGGGGCCCGGCGAGCGGCGAGGAGGGCAAGGACGCCTACGCGCTCGCGGCCGAGCGCTGGAAGGCGCGGGAGGGCGGCGGGCTCGCGGGCTCGGAGGCGGGCTCCGGGCCGGTCGGCGCGGGCGGGGAGGGCCCGGGCGGCGGCGGGCAGGTGGTCGGCCTCGAGTTCCTCGCCTACCGCCAGCAGGTCATCGGCACGATCAAGAGCCAGTGGACCAACGTGGTCACCCGCCCCGGCCTGGTGGCGCGTGTGCGCTTCGGCATCGCGAGCGACGGCACCGTGAGCGACGTTCGCCTCGAGCAGAGCTCGGGCAACGCCGCCTACGACACCTCGGTCGTGCGCGCCGTGGAACACGCCAATCCGCTGCCGCCGCCGCCGGCGCGCTACGCGGATCAGTTCCGCGAGTTCGTGATCGAGTTCCACTCCGAGGAGACGGGAGGACGGGGAACCGGATGAGAGCCCGCTTCGTTTTGTTGGTGCTCGCGCTGGGGCTCGTCGCCGGGCCGGCGGGGGCGGTCGTGACGGGCGCGATCTACGGCCCCGGCAGCGAGTCGTTCCGCATCGCGGTCTCGCCGCTGAAGGACCTCGGCGGCGGCGGAGGGCTCGGCGCGGAGTTCGCGCGGGCGCTCTCCCGCGACCTCGAGCTGTCGGGGTACTTCAAGCTGATCGACCCGAAGACCTTCGTCGAGAACCCGGAGACCTCGGGCATCACCGCCGACGCGATCGACTTCACGGGCTGGGCGGCGCTCGGCGCGCAGGCGCTGGTGAAGGGGGGAGTGAGCGCCCAGGGCGGCGGGGTCACCGTCGAGGTGCGCCTGTTCGACGTCCCCGGCCGCAAGGACGTGCCGCAGGTCGGCAAGCGCTTCACCGGCGGGCGCGCCGACGTGCCCCGCATGGCGCACAAGACCGCCGACGCGATCCTCGCCTACCTCACCGGCGAGCCCGGGCCCTTCGACTCGGAGATCGCCTTCGTCAGCAACCGCGGCGGCCGGCTGAAGGACGTCTATCTACTCACGTTCGACCGCGACGAGCCGGTGCGCCTCACCGACGAGCGCTCGATCGTGGGCGCGCCCGAGTGGCGTCCCGACGGACGGGCCATCCTCTTCCGCTCCTACCGCGAGCACTTCCCCTACCTCTACGAGATCGACCTCGCCTCGCGCCAGGTGCGCAAGCTCGTGCCCGGGACGGTGCCGGTGCTGAACGGCGCCTGGTCCCCCGACGGGTCGCGTCTGCTCGTCACGCGCGACCGCGGCGGCGACTCGAACATCGACCTCCTCGACCGCGCGGGGCACCTTTTGCGGCACGTGACCGACCACTGGGCGATCGACGTCTCGCCCTCGTGGTCCCCCGACGGCCAGCACTTCGTGTTCTGCTCCTCGCGCACCGGCTCGCCGCAGATCTACGTGAGCGACGTCGACGGCGGGCCGCTGCGCCGGCTCTCCGCGACCGGCAGCTACAACACGTCGCCGGTGTGGTCGCCCAAGGGCGATCACATCGCCTACACGACGCGCGCCGGCGGCGCCTTCCAGGTGGTCGTGGTCGACGCCGACGGCGCCGATCCGCACACGATCACCTCGGCCGGGAGCAACGAGGATCCGACCTGGAGCCCCGACGGCCGCTACCTGATCTTCTCCTCGACGCGCGCCGGGCGGCATCACCTCGTGATGGCCGATCGCGACGGGCGCAGCCAGCACGAATTGACCCGCGGGGCAGCGGATGATACCTCGCCCGCGTGGTCGCCACGGAGGGAGTGAGGACGGGTGGAATGTCGAGCGCGGTGAAGACGTGGGGGGCGATCGGCGCGGTGCTGCTGCTGATCCCGCTTGCCGGCGCGTGCAAGAAGAAGGGGCCGCAGCCCGGCGCGGGGGAGGGAGGCGCCGGGGCGGGCGCCGGCGTCGGCGAGGAGGGCCTCGGTGGATCGAGCCTCGAGCGCGCGCGCCGAGGGCTCGGGCCCGAGGAGAACGGCATCCTCAAGGATGTCCACTTCGCCTTCGACAAGTACGACCTCGACGGCGAGGCGCGCTCCCTCCTCGGCCAGAACGCCGACTGGCTGCGGCAGAACTCCCGGGCGAAGATCGAGCTCGAGGGCCACTGCGACGACCGCGGCACCATCGAGTACAACCTTGCGCTCGGCGCCAAGCGGGCGAAGGCGGTGAAGGACTATCTCGTCGGGCTCGGCATCGCGGCGGAGCGCATCTCGACGATCAGCTACGGCGAGGAGCTGCCGCTCTGCCGGGAGGAGACGGAAAGCTGCTGGGCGCGCAACCGACGCGTCCACGCCGTGATCCTCGGCAAGTGAGCCGCCACGGCGCAGCCGCCGGAGGGCTCCTGCTGCTGCTCGGCGGCGCCGGCTGCGCCACCCGCGCCGACGTCGTGCAGCAGGACCGCCAGCTGCGGCAGATGATCCTCGAGGATCGCCGCCAGCTCCAGCAGGTCGAGCGCGAGCTCGAGCGCCTGCGGCGCGCCCTCGAGGAAGGGCCCCGCCGCGGCGCCGCGGGGTCGAGCGACAAGGTGGCCGAGCTCGAGCGGCGGGTGACCGAGCTCGAGGGGCGCCTCGGCGGACCCGAAGCCCCCGCCGCGGGTGCGCAGGCGGCGGCGCCCGAGCCGGGGACGCCGGAAGCGGCGCCGGAGCAGCAGCCTACGCGGGAGGCGAAGGAGACGGCGCCGCCGACGCGTCCGGCGCCGCCGAGCCCGCCGTCGGCCGCCCCGGCGCCGCCGCCCGAGGAGGCCGATGAATGGCAGCGCGAGGTCGCCCGCGAGCAGGCCGCCGTGGGCGCCATGGGGAACGTCGCCGAGCGCCAGGAGTTCGCGGGCATCCTCGACGGGCTCGCGCGCAAGGACTGCACTCGCGCTGTGCCACAGCTCAACAGCTTTGCGGCCAACCACAAGGACTCGCCGCTGGCCGACGACGCGCTCTACTGGGCGGCGCGCTGCTACCAGCTCCGTGGCGACGCCAAGCAGGCGATCTCGAAGTTCTACGACGTGGTCACGCGCTATCCGAAGGGCGACAAGACTCCGGCCGCGCTCTGGGCGCAGGGCAACCTCTTCGTCCAGATCGGCGACACGCCCGACGCGCGCCTCGCGCTCTCCGAGCTGGTGCGGAAGTACCCGGCTTCCGAGGAGGCGGCGAAGGCGCGGCAGAAGCTCTCCGAGCTCGAGCGCTAAAGGAGTCCCGGCGGCCCGCCGCCTTCAACCGGCGTGGGCGCTGCGCTATAGAGGGAGCGTCGAATGCGGGTCGTCCGCCACCTCTCGCGCGAACCCGGGCGGATTCACCGGACCGTCCTCACCCTCGGCAACTTCGACGGGGTGCACGTGGGCCACCAGGCGATCGTCCGCCTGGCGGTGGAGACGGCGGCGCGGCTCGGCGGGTGTCCCGTGGCCCTCACGTTCGAGCCGCATCCGGTGGCGGTGCTCGCCCCCGACCGGGCGCCGCCGCTCATCCAGCCGCTGCGCGAGCGGCTCGCGCTGCTCGCGACGCTCGGCGTGGAGATCGTGGTCGTGCAACGGTTCACGCGCGCCTTCGCGGCCCTCGATCCCGAGGCGTTCGTGTGCGACTTCCTGCTCCACCGCCTCGAGGTCGTGCACGTGGTGGTCGGCTACAACGTGAACTTCGGGCGCGACCGGGCGGGCACGGTTGCCACCCTGCGTGGGCTCGGCGCACGCTACGGCTTCGCGGTCGACGAGGTGGGCCCGGTGACGGTCGACGGCGAGCGGGTGAGCAGCACGGCGCTGCGGGCGGCGCTGGGGGCGGGCGACGTCCGGCGGGCGGCGCGGCTCCTCGGCCGGACCTATGCGCTGCGCGGGCGCGTCGTGGCCGGCGAACGCCGGGGTCGCACGCTCGGCTTCCCCACCGCCAACCTCCGTTGCCGCTCCACGCTCGCGGTGCCGGCCGACGGCGTCTACGCGGCGCGCGTGCAGGTCGGCGGCGCCTGGCACGGCGGCGTCGTGAACATCGGCATCCGACCGACGTTCGGCGAGCGGCGGCGGACCATCGAGGCGCATCTGCTCGACTTCACCGGCGACCTCTACGGCCGCTGGGTCACGGTCGAGATGGTCGACCGGCTGCGCGGCGAGCAGGCGTTCGCGGGGCCGCGCGCGCTCGCGCGGGCGATCGCGGAGGACGTCACGCGGGCGCGCGCCGTGCTCGGCGCGTCGTGAGCGGCGAGCGCCGGCTGGTTCTCGTCGTGCCCCCGACCGCCGCCGGCGAGCGGCTCGACCGCTTCCTCGGGGCGGTCGCCGCGGTCGGCACCCGCTCGCAGGCGAAGCAGCTCCTCGACGCGGGCCGGGTGCGGCTCGACGGCGGGGCCTGCAAGGCCGCGCGCCCGCTCAAGTCCGGCGAGCGCATCGAGGTCGTGCTCCCCCCGCCGCCGCCCGCGGGCGTCGCGCCCGAGGCGCTGCCGCTCGCGGTGCTCTGGGAAGACGCCGACGTGCTCGCGGTCGACAAGCCGCCGGGCATGGTCGTGCACCCGGCCCCCGGCGCGCGCCGCGGGACCCTCGTCGCGGCGCTGCTGCACCGGCTCGGTTCGCTGCCCGGCGTCGATCCCGAGCGGCCGGGGATCGTCCACCGGCTCGACCGCGACACCTCGGGCGTGCTGCTGGTGGCGCGCACGCCGCCCGCCCTGGCGGCCCTCGCCCGCCAGTTCCACGACCGGACGGTGGACAAGCGCTACGTCGCGGTGGTTCACGGCCGCATGGGGCGCGAGCGGGGCGTGATCGACCGGCCGATCGGCCGCGACCCGCACGCCCGGCGGATGAGCGTCCGCGGCCGCCGCCGCCGCGCGGCGGTCACGCGCTTCGAGGTGGTCGAGCGGCTCGCCGGAGCGACGCTGCTCGCGCTCTACCCCGAGACCGGGCGGACCCACCAGCTCCGCGTCCATCTCGCCGCGGCCGGGCATCCGATCGTCGGCGACCGCGTCTACGGGCCCCGGGCACAGGCCCGCGCCGCGGCCGTGCTCGGGGCGTTCGGGCGCCAGGCGCTCCACGCCGAGTCGATCGCCTTCACGCATCCGACGAGCGGGGCGCGCGTGACCGTGCGCGCCCCGCTGCCGGCCGACATGGCCGGTCTGCTGGCGGCGCTGCGCGCGGGCGCTTGCCGTGGATTGGCTTGACAGTCCGCTGGCTATTGCCTAGGCTCCGGACGTAGTCGCCAGCCACTCGACCCCCCAAGAAGAAAGGTCTGCGTTTCCATCCAGGACGTCGTGCCGCCGCCCCCGGGCGCGGACGCGGCGTCGAGCCAGCCGAGCCCACCGAAGCACGTCGTCGCGGGGAGGACGTCCGTTGAGCACCAGGGAGAGGGTAGGAGGAGGAGAGGGCGTGGCCCGCGCGCGCACGAAGGCCGCGGCGGTGGCGATGGCTGTGCCGCCCGCGGAGGCGGATCCCGCGCCCGCGGTCGAGGCCCCGGGCGGCGACGACCGGCCGCCGCTCAACTTGAAGGCGCTCAAGGAGAAGAAGATCGGCGATCTCGCCGCCCTCGCCAAGGAGATGAGCATCGAGGGGGCAGCCGCGCTGCGCAAGCAGGAGCTGATCTTCTCGATCCTCCAGGCGCAGGCGAACTCGAACGGGCTGGTCTGCGGCGAGGGCGTGCTCGAGATCCTGCCCGACGGGTTCGGTTTCCTGCGCGCGCCCGACTACAATTACCTGCCCGGTCCCGACGACATCTACGTCTCGCCGAGCCAGATCCGTCGCTTCAACCTGCGCACCGGCGACGTGGTCTTCGGGCAGATCCGGCCGCCCAAGGAGGGCGAGCGCTACTTCGCGCTCCTCAAGGTCGAGACGATCAACTTCGAGGAGCCCGAGCGGGCGCGGGAGAAGATCCTCTTCGACAACCTGACCCCGCTCTACCCCGACCAGCAGCTCAACCTCGAGTTCGATCCGCAGGAGATGACCACCCGGCTCATCGACCTCCTCACGCCGATCGGCAAGGGCCAGCGCGGCCTGATCGTCGCGGCGCCGCGCACCGGCAAGACCGTGATGCTCCAGAACATCGCCCACGGCATCACCGCCAACCACCCCGACGTGGTCCTCATCGTGCTGCTCATCGACGAGCGACCCGAGGAGGTGACCGACATGCAGCGGTCGGTCAGCGGCGAGGTCGTGAGCTCGACCTTCGACGAGCCCGCGCAGCGGCACGTCCAGGTGGCGGAGATGGTGATCGAGAAGGCCAAGCGGCTCGTCGAGCACGGGCGCGACGTGGTCATCCTGCTCGACTCGATCACCCGGCTGGCGCGGGCCTACAACGCCGTGGTGCCGCCGAGCGGCAAGATCCTCTCCGGCGGCGTCGACTCGAACGCGCTGCGCGGGCCGAAGAAGTTCTTCGGCGCGGCGCGCAACATCGAGGGCGGGGGCAGCCTCACGATCATGGGCACGGCGCTCGTCGACACCGGCAGCCGCATGGACGAGGTCATCTTCGAGGAGTTCAAAGGCACCGGCAACATGGAGATCCATCTCGACCGGCGGCTGATGGACAAGCGGATGTTCCCGGCCATGGACGTGGCCCGCTCCGGGACGCGCAAGGAGGAGCTGCTGCTGCCGCGCGACGTCCTCAACCGGGTCTGGATCCTGCGCAAGCTGCTCGCCCAGCTCAACCCGGTCGAGGCGATGGAGTTCCTCTACGACAAGATCAAGGGCTCGAAGACCAACCAGGAGTTCCTGACCTCGATGAACCAATGACCCGCCCCCTGGATTGCGTGCCGGCAGCGGTTTCTGGTATTGGGCCGCGGTTCATTCTCGGGTGGAAGGAGGGCCGTTCCGGTAGCCCATGACCGACGTGACCATGAAGAACCTGCTCGAGGCCGGCGTGCACTTCGGCCATCAGACGAGCCGGTGGAACCCCAAGATGAAGCCGTACATCTTCGGGGCGCGCAACGGCATCTACATCATCGACCTCCAGCAGACGGTGAAGATGTTCCGCGACGCCTACAACTTCGTCCGCGACCTCACCGCGCAGGGCGGGCAGATGCTCTTCGTGGGCACCAAGAAGCAGGCGCAGGACGTGATCCGCGAGGAGGCGGAGCGCTGCGGGGCCTTCTACGTGAACACCCGATGGCTCGGCGGGACCCTCACGAACTTCCAGACCATCAAGCAGTCGATCGAGCGTCTCAAGAAGCTCGACGAGATGCTCGAGGACCCGCAGATCACCGAGGCGATCACCAAGAAGGAGACGCAGGGCCTGCGGCGCGAGCGCGACAAGCTGCTCGGATCGCTCGGCGGCATCAAGGGCCTGCGCAAGCTTCCCGACGCGCTCTTCGTGATCGACCCGCAGAAGGAGGAGATCGCGGTCCGGGAGGCCAACAAGCTCAGCATCCCCGTCGTGGCCGTCGTCGACACGAACTGCGATCCCGACCTCATCGACTACAAGGTGCCCGGCAACGACGACGCGATCCGCGCCATCCGGCTGTTCTGCGCGGCCATCGCCGAGGCGGTGATCGAGGGCCGCAACCTCTGGGAGGAGCGCCAGCGTGGCGCGGGCCAGGAGCCGGAGGCCGCCGGCAACGGCGCGGGAGCACGGGTCGAGCCGCCGGCCGGGGCGTTCGAGGCCCCGCAGCCATGAGCCTCGAGCTCGTCAAGGACCTGCGCGAGCGCACCGGCGCCGGCCTCCTCGACTGCCAGAAGGCGCTCGGGGAGAGCGGCGGCGACTTCGACCGCGCGCTGCGGCTGCTTCGCGAGCGCGGGCTCGCCAAGGCGGCGAAGAAGGCGACGCGGGCGGCGACCGACGGCGCGGTGGGCGCGTACATCCACCCCGGGGGCAAGATCGGCGTCCTGATCGAGGTGAACTGCGAGACCGACTTCGTCGCCAAGACCGCCGAGTTCCAGCAGCTCGTGCGGGACCTGGCGATGCAGGTCGCGGCGGCCGCGCCGCGCTACGTCGCACGCGAGGACGTGCCCGAGGCCGAGCTGGCGGCCGAGCGCGAGATCTACGCGGCCCAGGCGCGCCAGCAGGGCAAGCCCGAGAAGGTGATCGAGCGCATCGTCGACGGGCAGGTCGAGCGCTTCTACAAGGACGTCTGCCTGCTCGAGCAGCCGTTCATCAAGCAGAGCGACCGGACGGTCGGGGACATCGTGCGGGAGGCGATCGTCCGATTTGGGGTCAACGTGGCGGTCCGTCGCTTCGCCCGCTTCCAGCTGGGGGAGACCCTCGAGCGGCGGGCGGACATCAAGGAGAGCCCCGCTGGAGGCGCGGCCGGAGCCTGAGCCGGCGTCGGCCGCCGGCGCCATCCGCTACCGCCGCGTTCTCCTCAAGATCAGCGGGGAGGCCCTGGCCGGCCCCGCCGGCTATGGCATCGACCCGGAGGTGCTGTCGGGCTTCGCAACCGAGGTGCGCGACGTCCGGGAGCGAGGCTGCCAGCTCGCGCTCGTCATCGGCGGCGGCAACATCTTCCGCGGCGTGGCGGCCAGCACCCGGGGCGTCGACCGGGCGACGGCCGACTACATGGGCATGCTCGCCACGGTCATCAACGCGCTCGCGCTCCAGGACGCACTCGAGAAGCTCGACGTGCCCACGCGCGTGCTCTCCGCGATCGAGATGCAGGCGGTCGCCGAGCCCTACATCCGCCGCCGCGCCACGCGCCATCTCGAGAAGAGCCGGGTCGTGATCTTCGCCGCCGGCACCGGCAACCCGTTCTTCACCACCGATACGGCGGCCAGCCTGCGGGCGATGGAGATCGGCGCCGAGGTGATCTTCAAGGCGACGCGGGTCGACGGCGTGTACGACGCCGATCCGATGACGCATCCCGGTGCCCGCCGGTTCGAGGAGCTCACCTACATCGACGTCCTCAACCGCCAGCTCCACGTGATGGACTCGACGGCGATCTCGCTGTGCATGGACAACGACCTGCCGATCCTCGTCTTCAACATGATGGAGCCGGGCAACGTGCTGAAGGCCGTGTGCGGGGCCCGCATCGGCACGTTGGTGCACGGGAGCCGGGCATGACCGAGGAGGTCCTCGACACGGCCCGGGAGCAGATGGAGAAGACCATCGCGGCGCTCCGCAAGGAGCTCTCCCACGTGCGGACGGGCCGCGCGACGACCGCGCTCCTCGAGGGAATCGTCGTCGAGTATTACGGCACCAAGACGCCGCTCAACCAGCTCGCGTCGCTCGCGGCCCCGGAGGCGACCCTGCTCGTGATCCAGCCCTACGACAAGACCGTGGTCGCGGCGATCGAGAAGGCGATCAAGGCCTCGGACCTGGGCCTCAACCCGCAGAACGACGGCAAGCTCATCCGCGTCCCGGTGCCGCCGCTCACCGAGGAGCGCCGGCGCGAGCTGGTGAAGCACGTGCGCAAGCTCGCCGAGGACTACCGGGTGTCCACCCGCAACCATCGCCGCGACGCCCTCGAGCTGCTCAAGGACCTCGAGAAGGAGCGGGAGATCACCGAGGACGACCGGCGGCACGCGGCCGAGAAGATCGAGGCGCTCACCAAGGACGCCATCGAGCGCGTGGAGAAGCTGCTCAAGACCAAGGAAGAGGAGATCATGGCGGTCTGATGGTCGAGATCGATCCCTCTCGGTTGCCGCGCCACGTCGCCGTCATCATGGACGGCAACGGCCGCTGGGCGCAGCAGCGCGGCCTTTCGCGCCTCCACGGGCACCGTGCCGGCAAGGAGTCGGTGCGCGCGGTGGTGGAGGCGAGCCGGCGGCTGGGCATCCAGTACCTCTCGCTGTTCGCGTTCTCGAGCGAGAACTGGCACCGCCCGCCGCGCGAGGTCGACGGCCTCATGTCGCTGCTGCGCCGCTACCTGCAGAGCGAGCTCGGCAAGATGATGAAGCATCACATCCGCCTGCTCGCGATCGGCAACCTGAGCCGGCTGCCCCCGGCGGTGCGCCGAGCGCTGCGCGAGACGATCGCGGCGACGCGCGACAACACGGGCATGACCGTCACGCTCGCCGTGAGCTACGGCGGGCGCGACGACATCGTGCGCGCGGTCCGTGCGGTCGCCCGCCGGGTAGCGCGGGGTGAGCTCGATCCGGAGCGCATCACTCAGGGCGTGTTTGCCGAGCACCTCGGCACGGCCGGCATCCCCGATCCCGACCTTCTCATCCGCACCAGCGGAGAGATGCGGATCAGCAACTTCTTCCTCTGGCAGCTCGCTTACACCGAGCTGCACGTCACCGACACGCTCTGGCCGGACTTCCGCGAGCGCGAGTTCCTCCAGGCGCTGGCGTTCTTCCAGCAGCGGCAGCGCCGCTTCGGCCGCACGCCCGCTCAGACCGAGCGGGAACGACTGCGTGCTGCGAACTAGGCTCGCGACCGCCGCGCTCGCGCTCCCCGCGCTCTGGCTGATCGTCGAGTACCTGCCCGATCGGCTGTTCGCGGGCTTCATCGGCGCCGTGGCGGCGGTCGGCCTCTACGAGTACTTCACGATGGCGCTGCCCGACGCGCCGCTCGAGCGGACGACCGGCATCGCCTGCGGTCTCGGCGTCGTGGCCGGCGTCATCGCGCGCCGGCCCGAGCTGTGGGGCGCCGGCATCGCGCTCACCGTGATGGCGGGCTTCGTCTTCCCGCTCATACGGCACGACGATCTGCCCGGCGCGGTGGGCCGCCTCGGCCTCTCGGTGCTCGGCACGCTCTACGTCGGCTTCTTCATCCCCCACGTCGTGCTCCTGCGCAGCATCGCGGGCGGGCTCGGCTGGCGCTGGGTCCTGTTCACGGTCTACGTGGCGATGGGATCGGATTCGGGGGGGTACTTCGCGGGTCGAGCCTGGGGGCGCCGCAAGCTGCTGCCCGCGGTGAGCCCGAGCAAGACGGTCGAAGGCGCGCTCGGGGCGGTGGGCGGCGCGATGGTCGTCGCGCTATTGTGTCGGGCCGTCTTCTTCCGCGTGCTCCGCGCGGACGAGGCGCTGGCGCTCGCCGGGACGATCAGCGTGCTCGCGCAGTTCGGCGATCTCGGCGAATCGGCCCTCAAGCGGGCCTTCGGGGCCAAGGACTCGGGCTGGATTATCCCCGGCCACGGTGGCATCCTGGACCGGTTGGACAGTCTCCTGTTCCCCTTCGTGTTCGCCTACTACTACGCGGCGTTCCCCCGCGGCTGAAAGGACGGGCGATGCACGTGCCTCCCGCGGTGCTCACGTTCGCGGCGTTCGCCGTGGCCCTCGGCGTGCTGGTCTTCGTGCACGAGGTCGGGCACTTCCTGGTCGCCAAGCGCGTCGGGGTGAAGGTGCTTCGCTTCTCGATCGGCTTCGGCCCGGTTCTCCTCTCGCGCCGGCGGGGCGAGACCGAGTACGCGCTGTCGGCGATGCCGCTCGGCGGATACGTCAAGATGCTCGGCGAGGAAGACGAGGACGAGGCGCAGGCCGACCCGGCGCGCGCGTTCTCCACTCAGCATCCGTTGCGCCGCGGCGCGATCGTGTTCGCCGGGCCGGCGATGAACTTCGTCTTCGCGTTCCTCGCCTACGCCGTGCTCTTCGCCACGGTGGGGGCGGAGGTGCCCTCGACGCTGCCCCGGGTGGGCGGCGTGGCGGCGGGCTCGCCGGCCGCGCGTGCCGGCCTCGAGGTGGACGACCGGATCGTGGCGATCGACGGCCGGCCGATCACGAGCTGGGAGGAGCTCTCCCAGGGCGTGCTCCACTCGGGCGGAGCCCGCCTGACGCTCGAGGTCGAGCGCGGGGGCACGCGCTTCACGTCGCAGGTCACCCCGGAGCTCAAGACCGACAAGAACCTGTTCGGGGAGGAGATGGGGCGGGCCTATCGGATCGGCATCGAGGCTTCCCACGACTGGGTGCGGGTCGGACCGATCGCCGCGGTCGGCATGGCGGGCGAGCAGACGTGGAGCGCGACCGCGATCGTGGCCCGGGGGCTCGCGCTCATGGTGCAGGGCCGGGTGCCACTGCGCGACCTGGGCGGGCCGATCGCCATCGCGCAGGCCGCGGGCCAGCAGGCGCGCGCCGGCTTCCGCTACTTCATGAGCATGCTCGCGTTCCTCTCGATCAACCTGGGCGTGCTCAACCTCCTGCCGATCCCCGCGCTCGACGGCGGGCACCTCGCGCTGTTCGCGATCGAGGGTGCGCTCGGTCGCCCGCTGCGCCCCCGCCACCGCGAGATCGCGCAGCAGGTCGGCCTCCTGCTGCTGCTCACGCTGATGGTGTTCGTCTTCTACAACGACATCCATCGGCTCGTGCAGGGCTAGAGCGCTGATCGTCCTCGGGATCGACACCGCCACGTGGACGGCCGCCGCGGGCGTGAGCCGCGACGGCACGGTGCTCGCCGAGGGTACGCTGCGGGCGTCGGGCTCGCACGCCGCTTCGTTGCCCGGTCTCGTGGACCGCGTGCTCGCCGAGGCCGGGCTCGGCATCGAGGCGGTCGAGGCGGTGGCCGTGTCGATCGGGCCGGGGTCCTTCACCGGGCTGCGCATCGGGCTCGGGTTCGCCAAGGGGCTGTGCTTCGCGGGCGATCTGCCGCTCGCGGCCGTATCCACCCTCGAGGCGCTGGCCCACGCGGTCGATGCGCCGGCGGGGGCGACGGTGTGCGCCGCGCTCGACGCCCGCAAGCGCGAGGTGTACGCGGCGCTCTTCGAGGCGCAGGCCGACGGGCGGCGCCACCGGCTCGGGCCCGACGTGGCGCTGGCGCCCGAGACGCTCGCCGCGCGCCTGCCCGCGGGCTGCCTCCTCGTGGGCGATGCGGCCGCGGCGTACGCGGCGGTCCTCGGTCCTCGGGCCCGGGTCCTGCCCTTCGACCGCCATCCGCCGCGCGGCGGCGTCGTCGCGCGGCTCGGCTGGGAGCGCCTGGCGGCGGGGGAGCGGGCCGACGTCGGGGCGATCGAGCCCGCGTACGTGCGCCCGCCGGAGGCGGAGCTCGTGCGCCGGGCCCTACCTTGACGGGGGGTTTTGAGGCATACTGCAGCGTCCGCCGGGACGGAACCGAGCCGAGGGAGCACATGGAGAAGAAGGACGAGGAGCTGATCCGGAGCCTGTTCGATCGCGAGCCGGAGCTGCGGCGGTACTACGACGAGCACGTGGATCTCGAGCGGCGGCTGGGCGGCTTCCAGCAGAAGCACTATCTCACCCCCGACGAGGAGATCGAGAAGAAGCGGCTCCAGAAGCTCAAGCTCGCGGGCAAGGACAAGATCATGGAGATCCTGTCCCGCTACCGGACGGTCTGAGCGCCGAGGGGGGCGCGATGCGACACACGATATCCGTCCTGGTCGAGAACGAGTTCGGGGTGCTCGCGCGCGTCGCCGGCCTCTTCAGCGGGCGAGGGTTCAACATCGAGAGCCTGTCGGTCGCCGAGACCCTCGACCCCACCGTGTCCCGGATCACGCTCGTGACCCGCGGCGACGATCAGGTCCTGCAGCAGATCGAGAAGCAGCTCAACAAGCTCATCTGCGTCATCAAGGTCACGGACTTCACCGACACGGAGCACGTCGAGCGCGAGCTGGTGCTGCTCAAGGTCACCGCCGACGAGCGGACGCGCGGTGAGGTTGCGAGCATCGTCGACATCTTCCGCGGCAAGATCATCGACGTCTCGCGCCGCTCCTACGTCATCGAGGCGACGGGCTCCGAGGACAAGATCGACGCGCTGATCGCGCTGCTCAAGCCGATCGGCATCAAGGAGATCGTGCGCACGGGCAAGGTGGCGATGTTCCGCGGGACGAGCACCCTCACGGTCGACGGCAAGGACAAGGAGCGCGCGGCATCATGCTGAAAATCTACCACGACCAGGACGCGAGCCTCGAGCCGCTGCGCGGCAAGAAGATCGCGGTCATCGGCTACGGCAGCCAGGGGCACGCGCACGCGCTCAACCTGCGCGACAGCGGGCTCGACGTGCGCGTGGGGCTCAGGCCCGGCAGCGCGTCGCGCGCCAAGGCGGAGGCGGCGGGCCTGCGCGTCGTCGACACCGCTGCCGCGGCGCGCGAAGCCGACGTCGTGATGATGCTCGTGCCCGACGAGCAGGGCGCGGAGATCTACGAGGCCGACGTGGCCCCGGGGCTCGCGCCGGGCAAGTACCTCGCCTTCGGCCACGGCTTCAACATCCACTACCGGAAGATCGTGCCCCCGGCGGGCGTGAACGTCTTCATGGTGGCGCCGAAGGGGCCGGGGCACCTCGTGCGCAGCGAGTACGAGAAGGGCCGCGGGGTGCCGTGCCTGCTCGCGGTCGCGCAGGATCCGAGCGGCGACACGCGGCAGGTCGGGCTCGCCTATGCCAAGGCCATCGGCGGCACGCGCGCGGCGGTGCTCGAGACGACCTTCAAGGAGGAGACCGAGACCGACCTGTTCGGCGAGCAGTCGGTGCTGTGCGGCGGGCTCACCGAGCTGATCCGCGCCGGGTACGAGACCCTCGTCGAGGCTGGCTACTCGCCCGAGATGGCGTACTTCGAGTGCCTGCACGAGGTGAAGCTCATCGTCGACCTGATCTACGAGGGCGGCATCGCCAACATGCGCTACTCGATCAGCAACACGGCCGAGTACGGCGACATGACCCGGGGTAAGCGCGTGGTCGGCCCGGAGACGCGCGCGGCGATGAAGCAGATCCTCGCCGACATCCAGTCGGGGAAGTTCGCCGACGAGTGGATCACCGAGTACCGCTGCGGATCGCCCCACTTCCGCGAGCTGCGCAAGGAGGCCTCGAAGCACCCGATCGAGGAAGTGGGCGGCCGGCTGCGCGCGCTCATGCCCTGGCTCGGGCAAAACCGGCTGGTCGACCGCTCGCGCAACTAGGAGCCCGTGGGGCCGCGGCTGCCCATCGCCCGCGAGGGCTGGCCCGTGATCGCGACCGTCGCGGCGGTCCTCGGCGCGGTGGCGGTCGTGGGTGCGGCGGCGGGGCGACCGTCGGCCGTCATCCCCCTCGTCGTCGGCCTCGGCCTCGCCCTCAACTTCTTCCGCGACCCGGAGCGGGTGCCACCGCCGGGCGAGCGGCTGGTGGTGGCGCCGGCCGACGGCCGGGTGGTGGCGGTCGCGAGCGAGCGGGAGGAGGGATTCCTCCGCGCCCCGGCGACGCGCGTCAGCATCTTCATGTCACCGCTCGACGTGCACGTGAACCGCAACCCGGTGAGCGGCACGGTGCTCGCGGTGCGGCACACGCCGGGCCGGTTCCGCGCCGCCTTCGCCGACAAGGCCTCGCTCGACAACGAGCGCAACGCGGTGGGGCTCGAGGCCGGCGGCCGCCGGTACCTCGTGGTGCAGATCGCCGGCGCGCTCGCCCGGCGCATCGTCTGCCGCGTGCGGCCGGGCGACGCCGTGCGCCGCGGCGAGCGCATGGGGATGATCATGTTCGGCTCGCGCGTCGACCTCTGGATGCCTTCCGACGTGCGGCCGCTGGTGCGCCGCGGCGACCGCGTGCGCGCGGGCGCCACGGCGCTCGCGGAGGCGCCGGAGTGAGGCCGCAGGGGTTCACGGTGGTGCCCGGCCGGGCGCGCCGGCGCATCCCGCCGCTGCGCCGCGGCGTCTATCTCGTCCCGAACCTGGTCACCACCGCCGGTCTGTTCGCGGGCTTCTACTCGATCATCGCGACGTTGAACCACCAGTACTGGGTCGCCGCCCTCGCCATCGGGGGCGCCTGGGCGTGCGACATGCTCGACGGCCGCATCGCGCGGCTCACCCACTCGGGCAGCTCCTTCGGCGTCCAGTACGATTCCCTCGCGGATCTGGTCGCCTTCGGGGTGGCGCCCGGCATCCTGGTCTACACCTGGGCGCTGCGGCCATGGGGACGGTGGGGATGGCTCGCGGCTACCCTCTACGTCGCGTGCGGCGCGCTGCGGCTCGCGCGCTTCAACGTCCAGGCCGCCACGGCCGAGAAGCGCCACTTCATCGGGCTGCCCATTCCCGCCGCGGCGCTGGTCATCGCGTCGACCGTGCTCCTCTTCTACCACCTCGGCGGCCAGGGCGACTCGAGCAAGCACCTCACGATGCTGCTCGTGATCTACGCGGTCGCCGGCCTCATGGTGAGCGAGATCCGCTACTTCTCGTTCAAGGAGATTCAGCTCCACCGCCGCCACCCGTTCCCCGTGCTGCTCGGGCTCGTCTTCCTCGTGATGGTGACGGTCGGGGCGCCCGAGGTGATGCTCTTCCTCGGCATGGTCACCTATGCGCTCTCGGGGCCGGTGGTGCTGATCGTGCGGCTGCTGACGACGGGGCGCCGCCGCCGCGCGGCCGCGGTCGGGAATGGTCACGCTTGACAAGGCGGCAGGGCACGGGTAACTCGACCTCAAGATGAACGAGCGGCTCCTACCCGCGACCGAGGGGCTCCTCCTGGGCCTGCTGCTTTCGAGCCCGCCCGGGGGCCTCGCCGCGGTGTAGGGACCGGTACCGAAACTCGACGAGGACGCCACGGGCGGATTGACCGCTCGTGGCGTTTTTGTTTCTGACGCTGGCGGGTGGCGAGCCGACGGGGCCCTCGGGCAGGAGGGTGTGAGCATGGAGCGAGTACAGATCTTCGACACCACGCTGCGCGACGGCGAGCAGTCGCCGGGCGCGACCATGAACGCGGAGGAGAAGCTCGCGATCGCGCGCCAGCTCGAGCACCTCGGGGTCGACGTGATCGAGGCGGGATTCGCCGCGTCGTCCGAGGGTGACTTCGACTCGGTGCGGCGGATCGCGGAGGCGGTGACGCGCCCGATCGTGCTCTCGCTCGCTCGCACGCGCGAGCAGGACATCGAGCGGGCGGTCCGGGCGGTGGAGAAGGCGAAGCGGCCCGGGATCCACGTGTTCATCGCGACGTCGGACATCCATCTCCGTTACAAGCTCATGATGAGCCGCCAGGAGGTCGTCGACGCGGCGACGTGGGCGATCGGGCGGGCGCGCAAGCACCTCGACTACGTCGAGTTCTCGGCCGAGGACGCCTCCCGCAGCGATCCCGAGTACCTGATCGCCGTGTGCACGGCGGTGATCGAGGCCGGGGCCCGGGTCGTGAACCTTCCCGACACGACCGGCTACGCGCTGCCGGCGGAGTACGGCGCGCTCTTCCGTACGATGCGCGAGCGGGTGCCCGGCGCCGAGCGGATCATCTGGAGCACCCACTGCCACAACGACCTCGGCATGGCGGTGGCGAACTCGCTCGCCGCGGTGCAAAACGGCGCGCGCCAGGTCGAGTGCACGATCAACGGCATCGGCGAGCGGGCCGGCAACACCGCGATGGAGGAGGTCGTGATGGCGCTCGAGACCCGGCGCGACGGCTTCGACGTCGACACCGGGATCGTCACCGAGGAGATCTACGCCACCAGCCGGCTCGTCTCGCAGATCACGGGGTTCCCCATCCCGATCAACAAGCCGATCGTGGGGGACAACGCCTTCGCGCACGAGGCCGGCATCCACCAGGACGGCGTCCTCAAGTACCGGCGCAACTACGAGATCATGAACCCCCGCAGCGTCGGGCTCGCCTCGAACCGCCTGGTGCTCGGCAAGCACTCGGGCCGCCACGCCTTCGTCACGCGGCTGCGCGAGCTCGGGCTCGACACCTCCGACCTCGACATGAACCGGGCCTTCGAGCGCTTCAAGGCGCTCGCCGACGCCAAGAAGGACGTCTACGACGAGGACCTGATCGCGCTCGTGGCCCGCGAGTCGGTGCGCGGCGCGCGGGACCGCTACGAGCTGCTCGAGCTGTGCGTGACCTCGTCGAGCACGGTGGCCCCCGAGGCGCGGGTGCGGCTGCGCGTCGGCGACGCCGAGGTGGCCGGCCAGGGCCGCGGCGACGGCATGGTGGACGCCTGCTACCAGGTGATCAGCGCGCTGGCGGGCAAGCGCCCGCAGCTCGAGCGCTACGCGGTCAAGGCGATCACGGGCGGCACCGACGCGCAGGGCGAGGTGAGCTGCCTCGTCTCGGAGGACGGCGTCACCGTGACCGGGCAGGGCAGCCACACGGACATCATCCAGGCGAGCGCGCTCGCCTACGTGAACGCCCTCAACAAGCTCGAGTACCGTCGCCAGCATCGCCAGCAGGCCGAGGAGGTGGGACCGTGAGCGCGCCCATGACCATGACCGAGAAGATCCTGGCCCGGGCCGCCGGCCGCAGTGCCGTCGCGCCGGGCGACAACGTCTGGGTGACCGCCGACGTGCTCATGACCCACGACGTGTGCGGGCCGGGCACGATCGGCATCTTCCGGCGCGAGTTCGGGTCGACCGCGCGCGTGTGGGACCCCGACCGCGTCGTGCTGATCCCCGACCACTACATCTTCACCAGCGACGAGAAGGCGCACCGCAACGTCGACATCCTGCGCGCGTTCGCCGCCGAGCAGGGGATCCCGCACCTCTACGACGTCGGCACGCCGCGCTACAAGGGCGTCTGCCACGTGGCGCTGCCCGAGGGCGGGCACACGCGCCCGGGCGAGGTCCTCTTCGGCACCGACTCGCACACCTGCACCGCGGGGGCGTTCAACGAGTTCGCCACCGGCATCGGCAATACCGACGCGGCGTTCGTGCTCGGCACCGGCAAGCTGCTGCTCAAGGTCCCGCCGACGATGCGCTTCGTCTTCGACGGCGAGCTGCCGCCCTACGTTCTGGCGAAGGACCTGATCCTGCACGTCATCGGCGACATCGGCGTCGACGGCGCGACCTACCGGGCGATGGAGTTCGCCGGCGAGGCGATCATGCGGCTCTCGATGGAGGAGCGGATGACCGTGTGCAACATGGTCATCGAGGCGGGCGGCAAGAACGGCATCATCGCCTGCGACGAGACCACGCGCGCCTTCGTGCGGGCGCGCACGCGGAAGCCCTTCACGGAGGTCGCCAACGACCCCGGGGCGCGCTTCCTCGTCGAGCGGCGCTACGACGCGCGCGCGCTCGAGCCCACGGTGGCCAAGCCGCACTCGCCCGACAACCGCGCGCTCGCCCGCGAGCTCGCCGACGTGCGCCTCACGCGCGCCTACATCGGCTCGTGCACGGGCGGCAAGGTGACCGACTTCGTGAGCGCGGCCCGGGTGCTGAAGGGCCGGCGGGTCGCGGTGGCCACGTTCCTCGTGCCCTCGACCACCGACGTCTCGCGCGCGCTGCGCCTGGAGACCATCGACGGCCGGCCGCTCCTCGACATCTTCCGCGACGCCGGCTGCCAGGTCTCGCTCGACGCCTCCTGCGCCGCGTGTCTCGGCGGGCCGAGGGACACCTTCGGGCGCATCAACGGCCCCGAGGTCTGCATCTCGACGACCAACCGCAACTTCCCCGGCCGCATGGGCTCGAAGGAGGGGCAGGTCTACCTGGCCTCGCCCTACACGGTGGCCGCCTCGGCGGTGACCGGCCGGATCACCGACCCGCGCGAGGTGCTCCAATGACGGCGATCCGCGGGCGGGTCTACGTGCTCGGCGACAACGTGGACACCGACCAGATCATCCCCGCCGAGTACCTGAACCTCGTCCCGACCATCCCCGAGGAGTACCGCAAGCTCGGCAGCTACGCGCTCGCCGGGCTGCCCCGGGCCGCCGGCGAGCCGCCGTTCGTGCCCGAGGGGGAGACCACCACCCCGTACGCGATCGTGGTGGCGGGACGGAACTTCGGCTGCGGATCGTCGCGGGAGCACGCGCCCATCGCGCTCGGCGCGGCGGGCGCGAAGGCGGTGGTGGCGGAGTCGTTCGCGCGCATCTTCTTCCGCAACTGCGTGGCGACCGGCGAGCTGTACCCCGTGGAGACGCCCGAGCGGATCGTGGAGGCGTTTCGCACCGGCGACGAGGCGATCCTCGACCTCGACGCGAGCACGCTCGCCAACTGTCGCACCGGCGCCGCGGTCGCGCTGCGGCCGCTCGGCGACGCGGGGCCCGTGATCGCCGCCGGGGGGCTCTTCAGCTACGCCCGCAAGACCGGGATGATCCCGGGCGCGGGGGCGGCGTGAAGGTCGCCGTGTTCCCCGGCGACGGCATCGGCCCCGAGGTCACCGCCGAGGCGGTGGCGGTGCTCGAGCTGGTCGCCGCCCGCCACAGGCTCGACCTCGTGCTCGAGCAGGGGACGATCGGCGGCGCGGCCATCGACGCGACCGGCAGCGCGCTCCCCCCCGCGGAGCTCGCCCGCGCGCAGGCGGCCGACGCCGTGCTCCTCGGCGCGGTTGGCGGGCCCAAGTGGGACGATCCACGCGCCGCGGTGCGTCCCGAGCAGGGGCTCCTCGCGCTCCGCCAGGGGCTCGGCGCCTACGCGAACATCCGGCCGGTGTGGACGGTGCCGGAGCTCACCGCCGCCTCCCCGCTGCGGCCCGAGGTGCTCGCCGGCGTCGACCTGGTGGTGGTCCGCGAGCTCACCGGCGGCATCTACTTCGGCCGGCCGAGCGAGCGGCGGACCGGGCCCGGCGGCCGCGAGGCCGTGGACACGTGTGCCTACGGCGAGGCGGAGATCGCCCGCCTGCTCGAGGCGGCCTTCGCCCTCGCCCGCCAGCGCCGCCGCAGGCTCACGTCGGTCGACAAGGCGAACGTGCTCGCGACGTCCCGGCTCTGGCGCGAGGTCGCGGGCGAGGTCGCGCGCCGCTACCCGGACGTCGAGCACGAGAACGTGCTCGTCGACGCCATGGCCATGCATCTCCTCCGCCGGCCGCGCGACTTCGACGTGATCGCCACCGAGAACCTCTTCGGCGACATCCTCACCGACGAGGCGTCGATGCTCGCCGGCTCGATGGGCCTGCTGCCGTCGGCCTCGCTCGCGGGGGCGCCGGCGCCCGGCGCGCGCTGCCGCGGCCTCTACGAGCCGATCCACGGCAGCGCGCCCGACATCGCCGGGCAGGACCGCGCCAACCCGCTGGCCGCGATCCTCTCGGTCGCGCTCTGCTGCCGCTGGTCGCTCGGCGCGCCGGCGGCGGCCGACGCGATCGAGCGGGCGGTGGCCGGCGTGCTCGCGGCGGGAGCGCGGACGGCCGATCTGGCCGCGCCCGGCGAGCGGGTGCTCGGATGCCGCGCGATGGGCGAGCGCGTGCGCGCCCGGATCGAGGCGTAGGTGGCCGCGGCCGACGCGCTCGGCGTCGCGGTGGTCGGCGCCGCGGGGCTCGTCGGCGAGGAGATCGTCGGCCTGCTCCGCGAGCGGCGGTTCCCGCTCGGCGAGCTGCGGCTGCTCGGCTCGGTGCGCACCGCCGGCAAGGTCGTCGAGGAGGACGGCCGCCGCGACACGATCGGGCTCCTCGGGCCGCGCTCGTTCGCCGACATGGACCTCGTCTTCTTCGCCGCCGGCCCCGCGATCGCCGGCGAGCACGCCCCCGCCGCCGCGGCCGCGGGCGCCGCCGTGATCGACTGCTCGAGCCGCTTCCGGCTCGCCGACGAGGTGCCGCTGGTGGTTCCCGAGGTGAACGCCGAGCGCATCGGCGAGCGCCGCGCCGAGGGGATCGTCGCGAGCCCGAGCGCCACGGCCATCGCGCTCGCGGTGGTGCTCGAGCCGCTCGCCACCGCCGCCGGGCTGCGCCGCGTGACCGTGTCCACCTACCAGGGCGTGGCCAGCGCGGGGCGGCGGGCGCTGCACGGGCTCTCGCGGGAGACCGTCGACCTGCTCAACAGCCGCGGCGCGCGCCGCTCGCGCTTCGCGCGGCCGCTCGCCTTCAACTGCGTCCCGCAGGTGGGGACGCTCGAGCCCGGCGGATCGAGCACCCACGAGCTGCAGGTGGCCGAGGAGGTACGCAAGATCCTCGACGCGCCGGCGCTCGGGCTCTTCGTGACCGCGGTACGCGTTCCGACCTTTTTCGGCACGGGCCTCAGCGTCACGGTGGAGACCGACGAGCGGCTCGACGCCGCCGCGGCCACCGCGGCGCTGCGCGCGGCGCGCGGCGTGCTCGTCCACGGGGGCGCCGACGACGCCTATCCCACTCCGAACGAGGTGGCGGGCTCGGACGCGACCCATGTCGGACGGGTTCGCGACGATCCCACGGTGGAGCACGGCCTCGGCCTGTGGGTCGCCATCGACAGCGTGCGCAAGGGCGCGGCGCTCAACGCCGTGCAGATCGCGGAGATCCTGATCCGCGACTACCTGTGAGCCGCGGGGACCGGGCGGCGGTGCAACTGCGGCTCGTGGTCGAGTACGAGGGCACGGCCTACCAGGGCTGGCAGCGGCAGCCCGGTGGGCCGACCGTGCAGGCGGTGCTCGAGCGGGCGCTCACGACCGCGCTGCGCGAGCGCGTGCGCGTGCGCGGCGCCGGGCGCACCGACGCCGGCGTTCACGCCTGCGGCCAGGTGGCCGCCGCCGCCGTCTCCCGGGCACCAACCGATCTGGGGCGCCTGCGTCGTAGCCTCAACGCGCTCACGCCCGACGACGTCGCGATCCGCGAGGTCACGCTCGCCGCCGACGCGTTCGACCCCCGGCGCGACGCGACCAGCCGGCTCTACGAGTACCGCATCTGGAACGCGCCGGCGCCCTCGCCGTTCTGGCGCCGCTTCGCCTGGCACGTGCCCGACCCGCTCGACGCGGCGGCCATGGCCGCCGCCGCCCGCGCCCTCGAGGGCACGCACGACCTCGCGGCCTTCCAGGGGGCCGATGCCGCGCCCGTGCGCTCGACGGTCCGGCGCGTGCTCGCGAGCGCGGTCACGCGCGACGGCGCGCTCGTCGTCTACCACGTCGAGGCGACGGCCTTCTTGAAGCACATGGTGCGCAACGTCGTGGGCACGCTCGTCGAGGTGGGCCGCGGCGCGCGGCCGGCCGACGGCATGGCGGCGCTGCTCGCGGGCCGCGACCGCACGCGCGCGGGCGCGACGGCGCCGCCGCACGGCCTCGTGCTCGTCGCCGTGCGCTACGACGGCGAGCGCCCTACTCCTCGACGTCGCCCGCCGGCTCCTCGGCCGGCGCCGCGCTCCCCGCGGGCAGCACGGCGCCGTTGAGCGCACGCAGGATCTCGACGCCCGCGCGGCCCTTGGGCGCGCGCGTGTTCGAGAGGAGCACGACGCCGGTCCCGGTCGCCCGGACGAAGCCCACATAGGCGAAGAAGCCCGGGGTCGCCCCGCTCGCCCACGCCGCCGTGAGATCGCCGCCGAGCGGCGCGAGCTGCCAGCCGAGCGCGACCCCGCGCGCGGACGACTCGGCGTCGTGCCGCCGCTCCTGCACGACGTCGAGCAGCGGCGCGAGCGGGCCCGGGCGAAGCCCGAGGTTGAAGGCGACCCACGCCAGCAGGTCGTGCGCGGTGGACGAGAGGCCGTTCGCGCCGGCGAACGCGGGCCAGGTGTCGAGCGCGGCCGGCGCCGGGAAGCCGGGCGCGCCGTAGCCCGTCGCCCGCCGCCCCGCCTCGGCCGGCGTGACCGCCACCCGCGTGTCGGCGAGCCCGAGCGGGTCGCAGACCTCGCGGCGCAGCAGCGGCTCGTAGGCGGCCCCGGTCGCGCGCATGAGCGCGTGCGCGAGGAGCGCGTAGCCGAGGTCGGAGTAGACGAAGACCTCCCCGGGCTTCTGGGGATGGAGGCCGGGGAAGAGGCGGAACATCTGCTCGGAGGCGAGGCTCGTGCCCGGGTGGGGCAGCGTGCGTGGCAGCCCCGCGGTGTGCGTGGCGAGATCGAGCAGCGTGATCGGCCGGCCGCCCGCCGCCTTCGGCACCACGACGCCGATCGGCACCCAGCGCGCGAGCGGGTCGTCGAGGCGCACGACACCGCGGCGGGCGAGCGCCGCGAGCAGCGTCGCGGTGAACGGCTTGGTGACCGACCCGATCTGGAACACGGTTGCCGCCGACGGCCGGGTGGCGCTCCCGGCGGCGACCGTGCCGTAGGCGAAGACCTGCTCCTTGCCGTCGGCCTCGACGCCGATCACGAGGCCGACCGCCTCGCCTGCGGCAAGCAGCCGCGCGGCGACCGCGTCGACGGTGGCCTTCACGTCCGGGTTCGCGCAAGTGGGTGCCCCCGAGAGGCCGAGGGCGAGGGCGGCGCACAGGAGACGCGCGGTGGTCATCCCGCCTCGTCCTCGCGCCGCCGCCAGCCCGCGAGCCGCTCGCCGATCGCCCGCTCCTCGCCGCGGTCGGTGGGCTCGTAGTAGCGCCGGCCGACGAGCGCGTCGGGGAGGTACGTCTGGTCGCCGACCGCGCCCTCGTTGTCGTGCGGGTAGCGGTAGCCGGCCCCGTAGCCGAGGCCCTTCATGAGCGGCGTCGGGGCGTTGCGCAGGTGCAGCGGCACGGGCAGGGGGCCCGCGCGCCGGACGTCCTCGGCGGCGGCGAGCATGGCGCGGTAGGACGCGTTCGACTTGGGGCAGGTGGCGAGGAACGTGGCGGCCTGCGCGAGCGGGATGCGGCCTTCGGGCATACCGACGAAGTGGACGGCGTCCTTCGCGGCCACCGCGACCTGGAGCGCCTGCGGGGCGGCGTTGCCGACATCCTCGGCGGCGAAGATCACCATGCGCCGGGCGACGAACAGCGGGTCCTCGCCCGCCTCGAGCATGCGCATGAGCCAGTAGAGCGCCGCGTCCGGATCGCCGCCGCGGAGGCTCTTGATGAACGCCGAGACGACGTTGTAGTGCTCCTCGCCCCCCTTGTCGTAGCGCAGCGCGCGCTGCTGTGCCGCCTCCTCGACGAGCCCGAGGTCGAGCGTCCGCGTCCGCCGCTGCGCGGCCAGCCGCGCCGCGAGCTCGAGCGTGCCGAGCGCCACGCGCGCGTCGCCCCGGGCGTGCTCGACGAGGAAGGCGCGCGCCTCGGGCGCGAGCGCGAGCTGCCGGCGGCCGAGGCCGCGCTCGGGGTCGGCGAGCGCCCGGTCGACGAGCGTGCCGAGCGCGTCCGGCCCGAGCGGCTCGAGCACGAGCACACGGGTGCGGGAGAGCAGCGGCGGGATGACCTCGAACGACGGGTTCTCGGTGGTCGCGCCGATGAGCGTCACCAGCCCGGCCTCGACGTGCGGCAAGAAGGCGTCCTGCTGGGCCTTGTTGAAGCGGTGGATCTCGTCGACGAAGAGCACGGTCGGCTCACCCGTGCGCGCGAGCCGCTCGCGCGCCTCGTCGACCACCTGCCGCAGCTCGCGCACGCCCTGGAGCACGGCCGAGAACGCCACGGTGTGCGCGCCGCTCGCCGCCGCGAGCAGATGGGCGAGCGTGGTCTTGCCGGTGCCGGGCGGGCCCCAGAGGATCAGCGACTCGAGCTGCCCGCTCTCGATCAGGTCCCGCAGCACCCGCCCCGGCCCGAGGAGGTGCTCCTGCCCGACGAGCTCCGCGATCGAGCGCGGCCGCATGCGCTCGGCCAGCGGCGCGCGACCGCGCGTGGCCGCGGGCGGCGGCGGGAAGAGCTCCGGCTGCCGCGGCATCGGGCCCATCTAGCACACGCGCTCGGCCTGGAATAGCCGCGACCGGCGTGGTAGGAGAGCGCGGGGCGGCGAGGCGGTCGATGAGGCGCATCCGCACGGTCGGACTGGTGGTCAAGCGTGACCGGCCGCGCGCGATCCGGCTGGCGCGCCGCATGGTGCCCTATCTCCGCCGCCGCCGGCTCGCGGTCCTCGTCGACGAGGGCGCCGGCCTCGAGGGGCTGGCGGCGTGCAGCAAGGAGGCGCTCGCGCGCGCCGCCGACCTGATCGTGGTGCTCGGCGGCGACGGGACGCTGCTCTCGATCGCCCGCCGCGCGCACGCGCGCGTGCCGATCCTCGGCGTCAACATGGGCGAGCTCGGCTTTCTCACCGAGGTGACCGAGCCCGAGGCGATGGCGATGCTCGCGCGCGTGCTCGCCGGACGCTACGAGCTCGACCGCCGGATGACCATCGAGGGCGAGCTGCTGCGGGCGGGGCAGGCCCGCCGCCGCTTTCGCGTGCTCAACGACGTCGTGGTCTCCAACGGCGCCCGCGCCCGCATCGTGGAGTTCGCCGTGACGATCGACGGGCTCCCGTTCGCCGACTACCGCGCCGACGGCGTGATCGTCGCCACGCCGACCGGGTCGACGGCGTACTCCCTCTCCGCCGGGGGGCCGATCGTCGAGCCCACGGTGCAGGTGCTCCTCCTCTCCCCGATCTCGCCGCACACGCTGAGCAACCGGCCGGTGGTGCTCCGGCCGGACGCGGTCGTGCGCATCACGGTGGCGCGCGGGCAGCAGGACGTGGTGCTCACCATCGACGGCCAGGAGGGCCTGCCGCTCGCCGGCGGCGACGTGGTGGTCGTGCGCCGCGGGCGCTCTCCGGTGTCGCTCGTGCGGTCGCCCGACCGCACCTACTACGACGTGCTGCGCTCAAAGCTCGCCTGGGGCGCACGCTAGCGAGGGGCCATGCTGCGGACGTTGCGAGTCTCGGACCTGGCGATCATCGACGAGCTCGAGCTGTTCTTCGAGCCGGGGTTGAACGTGCTCACCGGCGAGACCGGGGCGGGCAAGTCGGTGCTGCTCCACGCGCTCGACGTGGCTCTCGGCGGGCGCGCGGAAGCCGACCTCGTGCGCGGGGGCGCGGAGGAAGGCGCCGTCGAGGCGCTGTTCGCCGACGTCCCGGAGACCACCCGGCTCGTCCTCGAGGCCGCCGGCCTCCCCGTGGGCGGCACGGACGAGCTGCTCATCCGCCGGGTGATCCCGCGCGGCGGCCGCACGCGCACGCACGTGAACGGCGCGCTCGCCTCGCAGGCGCTCCTCCAGGACCTGGCGCCGACGCTGCTGCGCGTCTACGGGCAGGACGAGCACCAGGCGCTGCGCCGGGTGGAGAGCCACCGCGAGCTGGTCGACGACGTCGGGGGGCTCGCGAGCGCGGTGCAGGAGATGCGCCAGCGCCACGCCCGCCTCGGCATCACCCGCCAGGCGGTCGCCGACCACAAGGCGGAGCGCCAGGCGGCGGCGGAGCGGATCGAGCTGATCGAGTTCCAGGTCGGCGAGCTCGAGCGGGCGGCGCTGGCCGCAGGTGAGGAGGAAACGCTCGCGGCCGAGCGGCTGCGGCTCCTGCACGCCGAGAAGCTCGCCGCGCTCGTCGGCGGCGCGGAGAGCGGGCTCTACTCCGGCGAGGGCGCCGCGGTCGACGCGATCGGGCGCGCGCTGGCGGCGCTGCGCGAGGCCGAGCGCCTCGATGCGAGCCTCGCGCCGACGCGCACGCTCCTCGAGACGGCGATGGCCGAGGTGCAGGACGTGGGCGCGACGCTCGGCCGCTACGTCCGCGACCTCACGCCGGACGCCGAGCGCCTCGATGCGGTCGAGGGTCGGCTCGCGGAGCTCGCGCGGCTCAAGCGCAAGTACGGCGGGGCGGTCGGCGACCTGATCGCGCGTCGCGACGCGCTGCGCGCCGAGCTCGAGGGATTCGGCGGGGGCGCCGAGACGACGGCCGCGCTGGAGGCCGAGTGCGCGGCGGCGGAGCGGGCGGCCGTCGAGTGGGCGAAGCGGCTGTCGGTCGAGCGCCGGCGCGTCGCCCGTGACCTCGAGCGGACGCTCACCAGCGAGCTGCGCTCGCTTGCCATGGAGGGCGCCCGCTTCGCGGTGCGGTTCGCCGAGAGCGACGGGCGCCCGGTGGGCGCCGAGGGCTGGGACGAGATCGAGTTCCTGCTCTCGGCCAACCCCGGCGAGGAGCTGCGCCCGCTGTCGCGCGTCGCGTCGGGCGGCGAGCTGTCGCGCATCATGCTGGCGCTCAAGTGCCTCGCGGCGAGCGAAGAGCGCGGAGCGGCGCTCATCTTCGACGAGGTCGACGCCGGGATCGGGGGCGCGGTGGCCGAGGTGGTGGCGCGCAAGCTGCGCCAGCTCGGCCGCCGCCGCCAGGTGCTCTGCGTGACGCACCTCCCGGTCGTGGCCGCGTTCGCGCAGCACCACATCGGCGTGGTCAAACGGGTGGTGGAGGGGCGCACCGTGTCGACGGCGCGGCCACTGGCGACGGCCGAGCGCGTCGCCGAGCTGGCGCGCATGCTCGCGGGCGCCCGGGTGAGCCGGGAGGCGGAGGAGCACGCGCAGCAGCTCCTGCGCCAGGCGGGGGTGCGCGCCACCGCGTGACGCGCGGCCCGAGGAGGGGACCGATGCGAAGGGGGACGTGGTGGCCCGTCGCGGCGGCGGCGATCGGGCTCGCGGCGGCGGCGCCGGCGCTGCGGGCGCTGGGGCGGCGGCGCGCCGCGGGCGAGCAGGTGAGCGCGCTGCGCGCGCAGGCGAGCGAGCAGGCTCGCATCATCGCGCGCCAGCGCGACGAGATCGCGCGCCTGGGCGCGGCGGTCGACGATCTGGCGCGGGTGACGGCCGGAGCGCGCGAGCGCCTGCTCGTCGTGCGCCGGCTCGCGCACCTCGCCGACGACGGCGCCGCGGCGGCGCCCCCGCCGGTCACGCGCGCGCAGCTCGCGTCGGATGCCGCGATGACCCTCGAGCAGCTCGGGCGCGTCGAGCGCAACGCCGAGCTGCTGAGCGACTCGGTGGCGATCCTCGGCGCGCTCGTCCAGGAGCGCCGCCTCGAAGCCGCGACCGCGCCGTCGCTGTGGCCGGTGAACGGCGCCGTCACCTCGGACTTCGGCCCGCGCCGCTCGCCCGACGGCGCGGGCTCCGAGACGCACCCGGGCCTCGACATCCGCGCGCGCTACGGGACGCCGGTGGCGGCGAGCGGCGCAGGCCGAGTCCTCTTCGCCGGGCGCGATCTCGGGTACGGTGTGCTGGTGATCCTCGGCCACGGCCGCGACGTCGAGACGCTCTACGGCCACCTCTCCGCGGCCTACGTGCACGCCGGCCAGCAGGTCCGCCGGGGCGCCGTGATCGGCGCGGTCGGCGCCACCGGGCGGGTGACGGGCCCGCACCTCCACTTCGAGGTGCGGGTGAACGGCGAGCCCGTCGACCCGCGGCGCTACCTCGCGCGCGCCGGCGGCGGGGTGATGCAGGTCGCGGCGCGGGCCGCCTCGGGCGACGTCGAGGGCCTCGGTGCGCCGTCCCGGATCGCGGGGCCGTAGCGCGGACGGCGGCTCGGGTCAGGCGAGTGCGGCCGCCGGGCGCACGTCGACGACGCCCCAGAGCAGGGAGCGGTCGTCGGCGGCGCGGTTGGTGGTCGAGTGCGCCGGGGGCTCGCGGAAGCTGCGCAGGACCACCACCGCGTCCGGCTGCGCGGCGCGCCGCACGGCGGCGAACAGGCGCTCGCGATACGCGTCGTCGGCGCCGTCGAGCACGTTGGAGAGCGCGAAGCCGGCGAAGGCGGCGGCGGGCGCCTGCTCGAGCCACCGTGCGGCGTCGGCGTGCACGAGCCGGATGGCGCGCGCGGCGCCGGCCGGCGGCCCGTCGGGCAGCGTGCCCAGGAGGAGCGCGCGCGCGTAGGGGTTGTCGCGGTTCGGGTGGCGGGCGAAGCCGCGCGTCAGGCGCGCTCGCAGCACCGCGCCGAACCGGGGCGGGAGGACGCGCACGAGGGGCGCCGCGTACATGGCGCGCAGCACGGCGGGGCAGAGGAGCACGGCTAGAACGAGGCGGAAGCGGCGCGTGTCGAGCCGGGTGCGCCAGAAGGCGTGCTGGGCGGCGACGTCGTCGAGGGCGAGGAACGCGCGGAGGTGCCGCCGCGACCAGCCGACCAGCGGTGCGAGCGCGCGGCCGGCCGCCAGCACCCGCTCGGCCGTGCCGCGCTCGGCCGGCGCGCCGCTGATCCGCCGGGCGGCGTAGGCGAGCTGGGCGGGGTTGACGTCGGTGGCGACCACCTCGTGCGCCGGCGCGAGCGCCATCGCCGTGCAGCCGGCCGACGCGATGCAAAAGACGCGGCCGCCGGGGGAAAACGCGCCGCACTCGATTGCCGCGTCCTCGTACATGCGGCCGAAGAGCACCGTGCTCGGGCCGCGGCGGGCGTCGAAGCGGCCGGTCCGCCAGGCGGTCGCGCCGCTCAGCGCAGGCTCGCGGCGACCCATGCCAGGACCAGGAAGGCGAAGTTCTTCACCAGCATGCCTGCTGGGTCGTGGATGAGCCGGCGCGCCCAGAGGATGCCGTTGGCGTTGAGGGTCACCAGGAGAAGCGTCTGCGCGAGCGCGCAGGCCGCGGGTGCGCGCCCGGTCAGCGCCCAGACGCCGAGCGCCGTCTCGAAGGCGCCGAGCGCCACGAGGAACGGGGCGCCGACGCGTGGCCCGAGCCGCGGCACCGCCTCCACCACCCGCAGCTGGTCGGGCGCGCCGCCGAGGAGCTTGCACCACAGGCCCTCGTACAGCCACACCGCGCCGACCGCGGCGCGGATCAGCCAGGGCGGCGGCAGGAGCGCATGCATGCGGTCCTCATCGCGCCGAGGATGTGCCGATGGAAGGCGTGGCACACCGCCGCCTCGATCGGCCGCCACAGCCAGCGCGGCCGGCGCACGCTCGCGTAGCGCGTGACGAGCGTCACCTCGACCCCCCGGCTGCCGAGCGCCCGCAGCGCATACTCGCCGCCGGAGAGCCGCATCCCGCCGGGCAGCACCAGCGCCTGCTCCGCGATCTCGAACGCGTAGGCGCGCCCGGGATCGATGCGCGTCACGCGCTTGACGAGGTGCCCGCCCCGGTAGAGGCAGCGGGCCTCGTCGCCGACCGCCGAGGGACGGCCGACCGTTCCGAGGGGCACGGGCAGGAGCAGGCGCAGCGGCACCGACGGGCGCGCGTCGATCTGCTCGTAGAACACGAGCTGGCTCCACACGTCGTCGGCGGAGGCGGCGAAGGTCATCCGGGTGGCGACAGAATCGAGCGGGGGCATCGCCGAGGGGGCATCATACCCCATCGCCCCGCGCACGCGATGCGTCTGGCTTCGAGCCGACGGGGCCGAAGCGTTGACCGTCGGCGGCCGGCGGGCTATACGCCGCTCACCGCTCGCGTCTTCCCGCCTCGTGGGGCCGTAGCTCAGTTGGGAGAGCGCTTGAATGGCATTCAAGAGGTCGAGGGTTCGACTCCCTTCGGCTCCACTCTTGCCACTCCTGCCTTTCCAAATGCTTAGCACGCGCTCAACTCAGCTACGGCTGCTCGGTGAACGGAGCATTTCGAGTTCCTGCAGTGGTTCTGTAGTGGTTCCCTTCGCGACTGCTCGCGCACCGATTGGCACCACGTTGGCTGCGGGCCCCCGGTAGTCGCTCGCGCGCTTTCCGGCCCGGCGCAGGTCGTCGAGGTCGACGATGTGATAGCGCCGCAGCATCGCCTCCGTGCGATGCCCGGACCAGAGCATGACGGTGTGCGGGTCTACCCCGGCGTCGATGTAGTGCTTTACGCCGGAGCGCCGGAGGTCGTGGGGGGTGCGCGCGGCCTTCGCCTTCGCGGGGTTGGTGGGATCGGGCTTCATGAAGCCCGCGGCGATGCACGCCTGGGCCCACACCTTGCGGAAACTGCCGAGGCACGACCGAACGACCGGATTGCCCCGCTGGTCGACGCGTGAGGAGCCGCACATCGGGCCGTGGAAGATGAACGGGCAATCCGGCTGCCGTCGGGCCTGCTGGCGCCCGAGGATCGCCATGAGTTCCGGCGTGTGCTCCGGGTCCACCGGGATCTGCTGCGGTCGCTTCGTCTTGTTGGCAGCCCGGCGGAGTGTCAGTGCACGGTCGGCAGCCGAGTAGTCACGCCACTCAAGCTTCCGTGCGGCGCCAACCCGCCACGGACAGAAGAACAGGAAGAGCACCACGTCGGCGATCGTCGGAGGCAGGTGTTCGCAGAGCCGCTCGACCTCGGCGCGGCGGAAGAAGCCCTCGCGGACCGCGTTCGGGTCCTCGGGCGGCAGCTCGATGTAGGGGCGGCTCCGGGGACTGAGCCGCTTCTTCACGACGGCGAGCTTGAACGCGCGGTTCAGGAGGGCGAGTTCGATCCGGATGCTCCCGTCGGCCGCGCCCTCGGCCCGACGGCTGGTCACGTAGCGGTCGATCTTGGCGCCGATCCGCGTGGCCTTCGTCTTCTCACCGAAGTAGCCCGTGAGATGCTTGAAGCTCGCGAGCATGGTCGGCGTCGAGCGGTTCTGCTTGAAGAGATAGTTCTCCTCAAGCAACTCGCGGAGGCCCTTGAGCGCAAGCCGATCCTCTTGGGGGACCTCATCGCCCCGCCGCGCCGCCTCGCGTTTGCGGGCGAGCACGGCGCGCGCCCGCGCCTCGTCCGCGCCCCCAGCCGTCGAATCGACGGCGACGCCGGTCGAGCCCTGGTGCGCCTCGCCGTCGAGCCAGAAGACATAGTGCCAGTACCTCCCGCGTGCGAACACCGATCCTTCGCCTCTCATTGCTTCTCCTCCTTGTGGCGCGCGAGCAGTAGGCGGAGGCCTTCGACGACCAAGGCCTTAAAGGAGGTCTGTCGCCTCACGGCCTCAAGCTTCACGCGAAGCATCAGCGCGGCGGGCACGGTGACGGTTGTCGTCACCTCCTCGCCTGCCGCCGTGGTCCGTGGTCGGCCACCGCGCGCGCGCCGGGTGATTGGCATGAAGGCAGTTTTCATATAACCGTATTCACTCGTCAACCCACCTCCGGCCGACTGCGCCAGCGGTCGAAGGCGAGACGGTCAAACACCCAAGTTCGTCCAACCTTCCGGGCTCCGGGCACCCGTCCCCGCTTCGCCATGCGCCGCGTCCACGGGGTCGACTTGCGAAGGAGGCGGGACGCCTCGGCGAGCGTGTAGGGGGGCGGGGCAGGGCCCCTCGCGGTCTCCGCGGGCACCGCGTGCGCCGCGGCGAGCCGAGCCGCCTCAAGGAGGGCCGCCAAGCGCGGCGCGAGGTCGCGGGCGGTCTCGGGATCGAGGTCCGCCACCGCCTCGACGGGCGGCAGGTCGACCGGGGTCATCCCGTCCCCTTGGCCAAGTGCATCTGGGCGAGCCGGTCCCCCCGCGCGGCCTCCGCCTCGAGTCGGGCCCGCTCCTCGGCCGTCAGGGTCGGTGTCCGAGTCTGACCGCCGGGGGCTTCGCGTCCGACACTGTCCGAATGTCCAGGACTCGCGCCGCTGTTGGACTTTTCGGCCCCCGGCGCGTCAGACTTGGCAGTCTCGGACGGTGTCCCGGTGTTGGGGGGGAGCGACCACTGCCAGGCACCTTGAAAGCCGTTCGGGTCCGAACGCACGTGCAGGCGACTCTTCGCCCGCCGCCACGCCCGCTCGGCCACCCCAGCCTCGCGCAGCAGCCGCTGCACCTCCTTCGCTGGGCGCGGACCCTCCCGGAGCAGCTCACGCAGGACGTCCTCAGCGTCGCTCAGGGCATCGCGCTCTTCCGCCGTGCCCGGCTCGGCGGCCAGCTCGTCCGCCCGCTGCGCCGTCTCGCCGAGCCAGCGGATCCGAGCGACGTTGCCGACCGACTCGAGCGTGTAGAGCAGCGAGGGCGGCTCGAGCGCGAGGTTGGCCTTCGACGGCGCCAGCACGCGCCGCAGCTCGTCCTCCGGGTCGCGGAAGACGATGAGCCCCGCCCGGGCGGCCCCCGCGATGCCGATGGAGCCGCCGCCCCGGTAGAGGGCGGGGCCCGTCCCCTTGTTCAGGTGGCGGACGACGATAATCGCCGCCCCGGTCTCCGCCGCCAGGGCGGTCACCCGCGCGAGCGCGCGGCGGATGTCCTGGTCGCGGTGTGAATCGACCTCGCCGCCGAGGAAGGCATTGAGTGGGTCGACGATCACGAGCCGGGCCGCGACGGCCTCCACCGCGGCCTTGATCTCGGCGAGCTGCCTCGGGATGGCGGGCAGCGCCTCGAGCTGGAACGCGACGATCCGCTTGACGTCGGCCCCCGCCGCGTCGAGCCGGGGCCGGATCGTGTCCGCCAGCCCGTCCTCGGCCGAGAGAATCACGACGCCGGCCGGGCCGTCGAGGTCGCCGGCGCTGCTGCAGGGCATCTCGAGCCCGGCACTCACCCGGGCGCCAAGGTCGAGGGTGGTGGTGCTCTTGCCGAGGCCGGGATCGCCGTCGAACACGGTGAGCTTGCCCAACGGCACGCGGCCTCGCCAGAGCCACGCGACGGGCTCCGGCTCAACGTCGGCGAGGCGAACCCACGGCCGCGGCTTCGGTGCTGTCACGCTGCCGTCCTCGGGAGCGGCACGCCGCCTTTGTGTGCCGTACAGCGGAAGGCCTCGCGGTCGTCGGCGCCGAGCCACGAGCGGCTGCACCACACGCCAACGCCGCAGACGATGCACACGCGCCGGATCGGGCCAGCGCCGAGCGGAGGCGGGGGCGGCGGCAGCCGCCGCGGGTACGGGGTACGTGGCGGCCTCATCCCCCCCAGGCCCTTTCCAGCCGGCCGAGCGTCGCGAGCACGTCCTGGCGCTGTTCGGAATCAACGGGGCGCAGCTCGAACATCGCGGCCGCGAGGTACGGGCTCGGCTCCCACGCGAGCAGCGTCATTGTGCGCCCGACCATGTCGAGCATGCGCCGCTCCCACCCGTCGCGGAGCGCGCATTCAAGCTCGCGCCGCGACAAGGGATGCTCCTGCCAGAACGCGGCGCAGGCTTCAGCGATCCCGAGCAAGCCCGCGTCCGCGAGCGCCGCATCGACGTCGCGGTCCTGCGCGAGCGCCTGCAACATCGTGCGGAAGATCGTTGTTGCCGCACCAACCAACCATCGCGAGTCGATCGCGGTCGACGCGAGCTCGTCGAGGTGCGCGAGGAGTCGGCCGACGGCGAGGTCGCTCAGCGTCGGGTCGAGCCACGGCGGCCGCGCTGTCATGCCGGCCTCCGGGGCTCGCGCGCAAGCCGTGTCCGTGCTACGCGGAGGCTAGCAGCGTGATCTTGCGACGGGCCGCCACCGGATCCCCCCGCGTGGCGGCCCGGTGGTTCTGGCGGGTCGCCCCGGCTACCGCCTGCGCGGCGGAGGGGACGAGCAACGCGATGGCGTCGGGGGGCTCGGGAACACCCGGGCGGCCGCGAAGCAATGATGGGACTGTGGCGCTGCGGGGCCCGGCGGAGAGCTATGTACTCCCGCGCCAGCGCCTTCTGGCGGCGGCCTTGCTGCCATCGGGCGACCTCACGGCTGTAGTGCGGCTCCCGCATCCAAAAATTCGTCCGCTGATGGCAGGCGACCGTTGCGTAGCACTGGTCCCAATGCCTGCTCGGACCGCCGGCAAGCACCGGCCGCTGCGGCGGGACGAAGGACTGTCCGCAGCCACAGGCACAAGCGCGGGGCACCTGTCCTACGGCGGGTTCGCTCATCGCGTCACCGCCTGCTCGCGGTAGGCCAGCTCCCGACGGAGCGCCTCGCGGATCAGGTTGCCCCGGGACGTGCCGAGGCGGTGTGCCACGGAGGCCAGGCGCGTGAGAAGGGTGCGTTCACAGCGGAACGTCGCCACCGGCATCCGCGCGTCCTTCCCCGCCGTCCTCACGCTTCACGCCCCGGGGTAGGTATTACAGCCGGCGCCCCGATGTAGTCAAGTAACACCAGCTCTCACGCCTTCGGCTTCGGCCGGCGCTCGCTAACATCCCGGAGTGACGTTCACCCCGCAGGCCCGGATTCCGTCGTGGCCGACAGCTCTTCGGACAGACGCGCGATCAGTGCGGACCAGACTTGCCGGTCGTCGCCTCGCATGTACGTCAGCGGCATGGCACCCCCGCCCAAGTGCGTGCGAGGCATCATGTCCTCGACGTGCCTCTCGAGCGGCACGGGGTAGCGCCCCGCCCACCGCACGAAGACCGTAAGTCGTTCGAGGAGCTCTTCCTCGGGAGGACGAAGCTGTAGGCCCGCCACCTCCGCGAGTTCCAACAGATCATGCGTCCTCGGCGCCGCCTTTTGCCTTCCGACAGCCAACCCCTTGAGGAGAAGCTCGATGGTGAGGCCGGCGAGCAGCATCACCGGGCCCAGGCGACGCCCACTTGCGTCGTCGATGAAGTACTGGTTCCAGAGTGTTTCGGCTGCCCAGCGCAGTCCCTCGGCGTTCAACAGCCACAGCATAGGGCTACGCTCGGCCCGCTGGCGATCCTTCTGCCAATCGCGTCTGAACCTCGGGTCGGTGGGGCGACGAGGCGGCACCGGCTCGTCGTCTTCCTACCGCCCGAAGGCGATGAGCGCGGCGAGCGCCAGCACGGCCAAGAGCACGACGACAACCGCTGTGCCGATCCCTGAGCCCCCCGCCGCCTCCGGCGTCACGGGGAGCCCCGTGTGCACGCCCGAGTGCCACCCCGCGCGCGACGTGTAGAACACACCGGTCCCCGGCAGCCCGACCGTGCGCGTGACACCGCGCCGGCCGACGGTCACGTGCGCGCCGCGGCCGCCGACCGAGAGGCTCGGACCGGAGCGGGAGAGGTTGACGGTCAGGCCGGGCGCGAGGTGGACGCGGCGGTAGAACTGCAGCGGCATCCCGCTACGGCCGGTCGCCCGCGACGAAGAGATAGAGCGCCGCGGCGATGACGACCAACGCCCCGAGGGCGTCCCCGATCTGTGACCACCACGCTTCCACCATGCGTTCCCTCCTTCGCACGGCCCTGGCGTGAGCGAGGCTGCGCCCGCCGCCTACCCCACGCGGCGCGCGATGATCAAGACGCGCGGCGTCGACTCACGCAGCGCGCGGTCCGGGACTTCTTGGCAGACTGGCGGCCAAGCTTCGCCCCTCGAGCGCCTTCGTTGCTACCGTTGTCAGTCGAGCCGGTCGCGGCTCAGCGCCGTGGTCTCGCGGCGAGCCCTCGCGCGTCGGAGACACCACGGGGCGTATCCCCCTTGCTGGTCTCGAACACCGGCTCGTCGTCGTCGGACAACGCCGCGGGCACGACGCGGGTGCGCGGGACGGTCGGCGCCGTCGTCGCATACAGCGTGGCCGCTGGGTGCAGCGCCGCGAGTCGAGCGAGCTTCTCCTGGGTCCGCGGCTCCGCCGTGACCAGGGTGAGCGCATCCAGGGTGCCGGCCGCGAGTGCCTCGAGGACAAGTCCGTCGAGAAACGAGAACGAGAGCACTGGAACCGCGTCGAGCTCCAGGAGGACGGCACCCTGTGCAAGCGGGACGCGGAGCATAGCATACGCCTCGCGACCCCGCGGGCGCGTGACCGTCGGCACCCCCAAGGCGCTGACTTTGACTCGTGTGACCGTTGCGCTCATCGCCGTGCCATCGGGATGGACACCTCGATCTGGACTCCCGGAAGATCGTACCCCATTCGGCCGGTGTAGAGGCCGCCCTTTGCCAGTCTCACATATCCGTCTCCCGAGGCAAGGCAGAGGGTACCTTGCAGCCGCCTTGTGCTGTGCCGAACCTCCGTAAGTCCCGTCCCAGCATCGGGGCGGCGGCTGACCATAGGCTCGAATGCCTTGGCGACGGCTTCGTGATGGGAGCATTCGGCCAGGTAGCGGTACTGTGGTGCGGTGGCCAGGCTGGCGCGGATACCGATCCCGCAGTCACCTACCGCGAGGACGAAGCGCGGCGGCGCACCATAGAAGCTACCTCGGTAGAGCTGCATCGTGACGGCGGCGAGTGGGCCCTGCGCATGGAGTGCGAAATTATCGACCAGCTCCGAGACGATCTCGACGACAGCACCGAGGTCGACGGGCACAGCATTGTACGTCAGCAGATCGAGAACGGCGCCCGCGATCTCTTCTGCAACATCGGCACGCCGCTCGATGTCGACGATGTCGTCCAGGGAGGTAGTCGACCGCATACGACGCAGACGTGTTGGCGGCAGGCTGTGGGGATCGAAGTTGAACCGCTCCCAGAAGTGTTGCCTGGCGAGGTAGTCGCGCACCGCCTGGTCCCGCGGCAGGGTCACGTCGAAGGCACGACCCCTCGCGTTGTGATGGCGCAAAAACATGCCGAGGTAGATGAGGCCGAAGGGCTCGACAAAGGTGATCCCAGACAAGTCGATCACGGGGCGGCTTGGCGTGAAGTCGACACCCGCGCACACGTCATCAACGGTGCGAAAGGTCAGGCTGCTCACCGTCCGCCGCCCTATCGTTCCCGACGGGCAACCGTCAACCCGACCATCGACCGTCGCCTCGGCAAGTCCAGTCGATGCACACACGCCGCGAAGCCCCGTCAGAAGCCGGGCCGCAAGCCGAAGGATAGGTCGATCAGGCCAGGCTGCTGCTCGACCCGGGCGCTATGAACGGAACCGAGACCGTGACTTCCGCCGCTTCTTGCACGGTAATGCCTGATCCCGCTTCGGGGCGGGCGAGCAGTTTGCCGTCGGCAGCGACAACCGACACTCCGTAGGCGACAGACGCCGCGCTTTGCTTCTTGACCGCCGCCTTAGCCTGCTTCCCCTTTGGCATGGTGCGTTTCCCTTTCTTACTGCTGACGCCATCCGCTAGAACGCAGCTCGATGTTGACCTTGTTCTTCGTTGTAGTGGCCACGCCCTCGTTTACGAACGAGTGCGTAAAGGCCGTGCTTTCGATCAGGCCCGAGTCTAGCGCGAAGCTTCCGCTTAGCGCGATGCCATCCAAGTAGAGCGCCTTGCGGCACGCGAGGTAGAGGCTCCACATCGCGTCTTCGACTACCGTTGGTGGACGCACCACAGGCAGGCCGATGGCCTTGGCTTCGGCAGGCGATATGCGGTACAAGTGATCATACAACTTCTCGGTCAGAAAGCTCACAATATTCTCGATCCGGTCCTTGTCCGTATCACCGTCGAGGTGCAGGCCGAGAAGGCGCTTGGAGAGGGCGCGAATCAATTGATACTTCCGATGAACATTCCCTAGCGCGAGCGGATGCACCTGGTTGGTCAGTGCGCGCATGGCTTCGGCCATCCCGTTGACATCGAGCCCGGCCTTGTCCCTTGCCAAAGCGAGATAGCCGGCGACGTCCTCGACGCTGATACGCTTCCTAACCTTGCGTTTCTTTCCTTGGTCGTCCTCTTCCTCAATCTGCGGATTGAATTCCCCGTCGACCGATGGATCGACCGGCCCCAGGCGTCCCATTGGGCCCATGACGATCTCATTTGCCCCTAAAGCAATCAGCGTTCCCGAGCTGAGCGCCTCATGCGGGACCAGGACAGAAACTTGACTCCCATACTCCCGCAGCAGATCCACGAGCGGATGGGGCGCGATCGTATGGCCACCCAGCGTCTGCAGCAGCAGATCGATTTTGCCCACCTTCCCGAAACTGTCGAGGTGTCGATGTACCAACGGGAGGATGTCCAAACCGACACCCGTCGAGAGCTTATCGAGCGGCGGCTCGCGGCCAGCGGTGACATAGACGAGCACCCGCGACCCGCGTTCCTTCTCAATGGTGCGAATGAGGCTCACTCGCGCGGTCCGATCGTCGACCAGAGGGCGTGCGGACGGCGCTGCGGCGGCGGGAGACGCGGGAGTACTCACGCCCCGGGGTGGTTACGGCACGCCACGAGCACCTGTCAACTGCTCAGTTTCCTGGGTGCTAGAGTGAGGCCCTGACAGCGGAAGGGACGTACTACCCCAGGGTGATGGGAGCTGCCGCCACCCGCTTGCAGCCAGCGAGGTCGCCGCGGTCGGCGTTCATGCCGTCACCGCGAGACGGTGCAACGGCGACGACCCCATGCCGCCGCCGCCACCGTCGAAACGCACGCCCGCAGTCTAGCGTGCATCCGCGCGGGCGGCGAGCCGATCACGCGACGGCGCCACGCGCTCGCCGCTCGCCGCGGGCCCGCGCGTCGCGCCAGGCTTCTTCGTAGGGGACCGCCTTGAGTACGGCGGCGATGAACTCGCGCGCGTAGAACGCCGAGAGGTGCAAGCCGCGGCCGGGAATCGGCCACATTTTGCCATCCTGGTCGCGGCGCCAGCGCTGCAACGCGAGCTGCGCCGCCTTGCGCGGCCCGCGTCTGTTCCCGTACCACCGCCGCGAGGCGCTGCCCCAAGGCCACAGCTTCCGGCGGCGTGTAGTCCTTCGGGCACGTGTTCTCGGACACGCACGGCTCAGTGGATGCCGAGCGCCCGGCTCACCGTCGGTAGTACCCATTCTCCATGGGATCGCACTCGATCCGGTAGACCGCAGGCGGCCAGAAGATCCCACCCGCCGTGATGACGCGGCCGACTCCCTTGTACATCATCACCGCCTCGGCGGCATCGTCGCCGAAGTAGAAGTGCACGAACACCTTGCCCGTCACGTGCGTGTAGACGGACGTCGGCTCCCCCATGATCGCACGTACCTCCGGAATACTCATGCCGATAGCGAGGCGACTGAGGGGACATGAGAGCGGGAGAGGATCGGGCACGAACCGCCGCCGTACGCAGGCACCCAAGAGGCACACCAGGCTCGCCAGCACCAGGCCCTTCATCATCTGCGACTCAGCATACGGCCCGCTACTGTCCCGGCTCGGCCGGGTCAACCTCCACCTTCGTCACTGGCACGCGCGGCGGCATCATGCGCCGAAGATCGCCTCAGAGGCACATGCACGCGGGGGCTGTTGCCGTGGGGGTCGGTCCTTCGGCCAGCGCCTCCCGCCACGCGAGCAGCCGGGGAGACAAGGTGCGCGGCTTCGGCGCCCGCGTCGCAACCGCCCGCCGCACGGCCGAGGGCTCGAGGGCGAGCGAGCCGCAGATCACGACGAACGCGAACGGGTGTCCGTCCGCATCGCTCGCGACCCATTCGCGCGCGGCCGCCGCGAGCCGGAGCGCGCGGGCGCTGCCGATGCGCCCGACGTCCTCGAGCGCGCCGACGAGCACCGCGGCTTGCAGGTGTTGCACCCACGTCCACCCCGGCCGCCGGGGCTCGGGCTGCGCTCGCTCGGGCGTCACTGCAGCGTGCTGATCCGCGTCTCGGTGAGCGACGCCACGACGATGCATTCAGCGCCGCAGCGCGTACACGTTGCGGGCCGTGTCACGACGACGCGGGCGAGGGCCGCCAGCACGGCCGCCGCGACGGCCACCGTGACCGCCTCGGCGAGGGCGCGCGTGAGCGCGGCGGCCACCTCCTCCGTCGTGAGCGCGTGGCCGCTGCCGTACACGTCGACGTCGCGCGCACAGCAGGACATCATCCCGCCCCCGGCGGCGCGCCGCGGGCAAACTGCGGCAGCGGCGGAGCGTCCTGACGCGGCCTGCGTGTGGCGATAAATCGCGCGACGTCCTCGGGATGGAGGCGCTGGCGGCGCTCATGCTCGCGCATCCGATCGAGCGCCGTGACGAGCGCCGTCACGACCGGCAGCAACTCGGTGTTCCGAAGCGCCAGATAGCTGCGCTCCTCCCAGCCCGCCGCGGTGCGCCGGTAGCGCCGGATCGTCACGACGGGCGGCCGGTCCACCGCGTACCGCAGCTCGACGCGCGTCGAGTGCGGGTCGCTGCCCGCGCGCACCAGCTCGAGCAGCCGCTCGGTTGCGCCGTCTGCTTCCTCGTGAACCGCTACGCCGCAGCCGGCCGCGTCAGCGCGCGCACTTCCTCGTCGCGCACCCCGCCCGGCCGTTGCGGAGACGGGCACGTCAATCCCAGTCTTTGCGCGGCAACTGCCCGGGCGCGGGGGGCTTCTGCCAAAAGTCGCTCTCCACGGGAGGCGACGGCGGCGGAGACTGCGGCGGCACCGGCTGCTGCGTGTTGGCCGGCGGCGTCACCTTCCCCCACGCCTTGTCTGCCTGCCCCCGCCCCACCATGGGGTCTACCTCGGCCCGTCGGTCGTCCTGCGCCATCCTCTCCTCCTACGCCGCGGGCGGCGTGAAGGGCGGTGTGCCGCCCCACGGGATGATGTCGGACGGTGGCAGCGGCGTGCACAGCGCCGCGCGGGCCTCCTCGAGGAGGAGTTGCCGGGTCGTCAGCGCCGCGCCGTCGAAATTGCCCAGCTCCTTCTGCTTGTCCCGCAGCGCCCGCAACTCAGGACGGCGATCAACATACGGTGCGGACGCGGGGCGCGTCGGCTTGAGCGTCTTGGCGAGCTTCACCGCCTCGAGGTCACTGCGCGCCTCCCGCGTCCGCGTCACGAGCGCCTGCGGGGTGCCGCCGGCAGCCTTGGACAAGTGGCGTAGCTGGGTCTCGAGGGGCTCAAGGCGGCTTTCGAAGAACTCCACCGCCTCGCCCGTCGGCGCCGGCCCGCCGAGTGCGGGCATACCTCCCGCGACCTTGGCCATCAGCACCGCCCCCGCGAAGTCGCCGTGCATGTCCGTTGGCGCTGTCCGCGCCGCGAGGATTGCCCCGACGATCTTCTCGGGATCCTCGGTCCCGATGATGTCCGCCACCTTCGCCATCAATTCGAGCAGCGCACCGTCGGAGAGCTGCGGCTCCTCGGGCTTCGCTGCGGGTACAGACGGCGCCGGCGCCGTGGCGGCGATCCGGAAGCTACGGTCGGCAGCGGCCGCCGCCTTCGCCAGCGGCTTCGTGCCGCCCATCAGCGCCCGGAGCGCCTCCATCTCGGCGATCGCCATGTCGGCGATGCGCGTCGCCGTCGCGAGTTGCTCCGGCGTCATGTTCTCGATCCTCATCATGAGCCCTCCTTCCGCCTCTCCTCGAGGCGCCGCCCCGCCTGCAGGGCGGCTCTACTCCTCCACTGGTCGCGTCGCCCGCCTCGGGACCGCTGCGCGAATGTCCGCTCGCACGAGGCCGTCGTGATCGCTCGGCACGTAGTTGATCGGACGCGGCTCGCCGTGCGCGTCCCGGATCGGTGCCTCGCCGGCGCGGAACGCGAGGTTACGCAGTGTCGGCACGACGCTATCGACCCATGCCTCGAGCGCCGCGACCCGTTCGTCCGCGGTATCGACCCGGGCCTCGAGCGCGGCCAGCCGCTCATCGGTGGTCGGCATTCGTCGTCCCCCTCTCCGTTCCTCGATGCCCTTACGGCATCGCCTCGCTCTTCCGCCAGCCACCCGGCCAGCCACGGCCGCCCGCGGCCAGGAACGCCACGAGCGCGGCGCGCGAGACGCGATAGCGCCGCCCGATGCGGGCGCTCGGCAGGATGCCGGCGCGGATCAAGCCGTAGGTCGCCGAGCGACTCAAGCGCAGCTCGCTGGCCACCTCCTCGACCGTCAACACCGCCGGCTCCGCCACGCTCTGCAGCATTGCTCTGTGCTGGCACGTTGTCAAGCTAGCGACTCACTGTTGCTTGCACTCACACGCACTGTCACACACTCACAAGCAGCCCTTTCGTCATCAGAGGCGCCGCGCGAGGCGTTCGAGCCGCTCGTACTCGGCTAGGCGGCGCTCGCGCTCGTCTCCGCTGTCCACGCCCCCGACGACCGCCTCGCGCAGCGTCTCGCCCGCCGCGGCTTGCACGCGGGCCGCCCGGGCCGCCGCATCCAGGCGCATGAAACCGAGATACCCGTCCTCACACGGTCCGAGGGCGAGCACGCAGACGCCGGCCACGGCGTTTGCGAGGTCGTCGTGGCCGTTCGGCGGGTGGTCGATCGCGTCCCGGCCACCTCGCGCGGTGCGGCGCTCGAGGCCGAGGAGCTGCGCGGCCAGGCGGCGGTTGTCGTGGAGCTCGACTCGCCCGGAATTCAGCAACGGCAAGAAGGCCGCATACAGCTCCCCCTTCGGCTGCGCGGACGGCTGGTAGGTGACCCCGTGGCGGGCGAACGCCTCCCGCGGCCATTCGCCAGCGTACCGGTCGCCGGTGACGGCCGACACGCGGTAGCTCCTGCAGGCGGCCGCGTATTCGCTGACGACGGCCTCGGGACTGAACGGCGGGCGCGTCTCGCTCACGTAGTCGAGCACGACGTGCCGGGTGCCATCGCGGTCCTCGGCGTGCGCGATGGCGAGCGTGAACGCATCGGCCGAGCCGCCGCTCGGGTCGACGAAACCACAGTAGCGCTCCCCAGCGACCGGCGGGACGCCATGGCGACCCGGGACCGTGCACGCCTCGACCACCTCGCGGCTCACATAGGCCTCAAGGTCCCTTCTGAACTCCGCTCCGTACTCCGCGGCGGCCGCGCTGGCGTCCACCTCATAGGCCGCGGCGATGATCGCCTCGGGGATCGTCGGGTTCATGAACTGGCTGGGCGCTTGCCAGACGAGCACCGGACCGTGCTTCCCGTAGTGGTCGCGGTATGCCTGCCACAGCACGCCGCGACGGGCGTAGGGCGATGAGATGGCGAGCAGGAGCGCGCCCGGCACCGTCGCCATCGCGGGCCGGAGCGCGCCCACAATCTCGACGTCCGGGTTGGCGCTGTCCTCGCTCCGCCAGAAGGCTACTTCATCGAGCACGGCGGCCACGACGGTGTAGCCGCGGACGGCGCGGAACGACGCGGTGTGCACCTCGATCGTGACGCGGCTGGCGAGCGTCACGGACTCGGCCGTCCGCCCGGTGATCATCCGCGCCAGCATCGGGCAGCCCTCGAGCAGGCCGACCACGTAGCGCATGACGGTCCTCGCTTGGCGGCGGTCGGCGGCGATGATCGGCAACGTCCCGTGCTCGCCCGGGGCGAGGACGGCCTCGTAGGAGCGGAACGCAGCCAGGTAGACGGCGACCAGGGCCGCGACCCGGCTCTTGCCGCCGCGGCGACCGACGATGCACCATGCCTCGCGCGCCGGCACCATCGGCAGCCGCTCGCGGCCCGTGTGGCGACCGTACACGGTGCCCAGCGGGCTCGGCATGGGAAGGGCGAACAGCGCCGCCAGGAACGCACGCCAGGCCGTCCACGTGGCGGCGTCACCGAAGGCCGCGGCGAAGAGCTGCGGGTCATCGAGGGCGTCGAGGATCGTGAGCGGGGTCACCGGGCTCCTCCCTCATCACCCGCAACGTCCGAGACTGTACGAGTGTCAGAGACTGTGGTGGTGGTTGATGTTTTTGGGATGATGCGCGTGTCCGAGTCTGTAGCCGGAGCGTCCGAGACTGTACGAGTGTCAGACTCTGGGCGAGCGTCCGAGTCTGGCGCTCCCTTGCTGGCGATGTAGGCCATGAGGTCGGGCACGTCGCGGGCCTTGCGCTCGAGGCCGAGCTGCCCGAGGTAGCGGGCGAGCGCGTCGGCAAGGGACTGCCGCTCGCGGACGACGGGCAGCAGCGCCCGCTTGCGGGCGTTCACCAGCGAGGGCTGCACGAGCAGCCAGGCGTCAATCGAGTCGAGCAGCAGCTTGGTCCGCACGGCGAGGTCGATGATGGCCGCCTGCTGCGTGCTCGGGTCGCCGCCGAGGTCGCGGACGAGGTCGGCCTTCCAGGCACGGAGCGCCCGGCCGAGGGCAGTCCGCTTCGTCGGCAGTGCGCGCGAACCCAGCGTGCACACCGCACGTTTGAGCTTGTAGATGCCGGTCTTCTGGTACGGTCGGGGTCGTCGCCGCGGAGAAGATGCGTGGTTCATTGGGAAAGGTTGCAACCACTGCACGACCACTGCAGGGTCGAAAAATGGAAGCGGGGCGTGGAGATTTCAGGGGCCGCTTGACTGAGATTCAAGTGGTCCGCGGCAAAGATTCGGTCAGGCAGGAGGGCAGGGCAGTGGGGCGCCGTCGCCTCTGCTGTAGTGCTTCTGCAGTGGTTGCTCGGTCCGTGATCGGTCGCGAGCAGTGGTCGGCGTGGTGCAAAAGTCGCGGTGAAACGTACCGTCGAGCACCGTCGCGCACGGTCGCGACTGGTTCCACCGCGCATGGCATTCAAGAGGTCGAGGGTTCGACTCCCTTCGGCTCCACTCCTGTCCATTCGCGTAGTTGGCACTCGCTCAGCTCGGCAACGGCGGTCCGACTTCGGCTGCTCAGCCGGCCGGTCCTCGATCCCGGGCTCGCGCAACAGTTTTCGCGTGGCCGCTCGTCGCCGCAGTGATCGCCGGTTACTGCTCCGCGCGTCAAATTTGCCTTGACTCTGTGCTCCAGCGGGCGATACTCGGCTTAGGACACACCGCGCCCCTTGAGCGCGCCAGACGGGGCGAGGAGCGCAAAAGGAGCGCAAGATGATTCAGAGGCTCGTGGTAGGCATCGCACTGGTCAGCGGCTTGGTGGCTGCGGCGGCGTGGGCCGTCCCGTCCAAGTGTGACTTCGGGGTCTCGAAGGCCATCGGGAAGAAGGTGTCCTGCGAGTGCGGCGTGATCGCCGTGGGGCAGAAGAAGGGCCTGCCACCCGACGGCGCCAAGCTGTCGAAGTGCGAGGACAAGTTCACGGCAGCGTGCGGCAAAGCGAAGACGGCGGGTGATTGCTCCGTGCAGACCCGGACGTGCGCTGCCCTTGGGGACCAGGCCGACAGTGCCATCGACGCCCTCTGTCTCAACGAGTCCCCGAGCGGCGCGTTCTTGAACTGACCTAGATTCGGCTCGGTGGAGGGAGCGGCCCGGGTGGGGCCGTCGGCTGGGTCGGTTCTGGGACGGTGAACGCCGGACGCTGCGAAGCGCCAGTGACAGCTCGGTCCATGGCCTGCCCGCGTCGCCTCGTGGCCGTCCTGGTGGTCGTCTTCGGAGGAGCGGGGCTCGCGGATGCGAAGCGGGCGAAGCCGCCGTCGTGCCCGGCGGGCCGATTTCTCGTGAGCCCCGCCTCCGAGCCTCTGCTGCCAGGAATCAGCCCCGCGATCGACGCCATCACGATCGACGGAGCGGGACACGTGTCGCTCGACGGGTGCGGGGCCGCCGGTCGGGACGCCGTGAAGGCGAGGCGACGCTTCACCGCCATCAAGGCGCGGTGGCATCGGTGCGGCGCCTTCGCGCAGGTGGCGCTCTCGGCGAAGGTCGCCGCGCCGGGCTGCGATGCGATGGCCGGCAGCCTGCGGGCGCGGAAGACCCGACGGAAGGTGTTCTCCGCCGAGCGGTCGTTGTGCGGCGACGGACGCCTCGACACGGTCGGGGGCGAGCAATGCGACGCGAGCGCGGCGGGCGGGGATCAAGCGTGTCCCGGCGCGTGCGGGGCGCCCGGCACGTCCAGCGCCTGCCGCTGCCCGACGGGCCCCGCGACGCCGATCGTGGCACCCCTCGGGCAATGGACCTGGGTGGACTTTCCGGACGCCACGTGCGACGACGGGTCGCCGACCGGCATCGGCGTGAACCTCACGAGCGGCCCCAACGTGCTCGTGTTTCTCGACGGCGGAGGGGCCTGCTGGGACTACACGACGTGCTACGTCCTGAACACCGCCACGCATGGCCCGTTCGGGAAGGCGCAGTTCGACGCGAGGACTGGTGGCACGGCGGGAAGCATCCTCGACCGGCAGCTTGCCGGCAATCCGTTTGCCGACTGGAGCCTGGTCTTCGTCCCGTACTGCACCGGCGACGTGCACGCCGGCGACAACGTGATCGTGTATCAGAACGGGGCGACGTCGCGGACGTATCATCACACCGGCCATGCCAACGTGCTCGCCTACCTCCGCCGCCTCGCGCCCACGTTCCCGAGCCCGGAGAAGCTCGTCGTGAGTGGGGCCTCGGCGGGAGGTTTCGGGGCGCTCGCCAACTACGCGGACTTCCGCGCCCACTGGCCGAGCGCGGCGGTCTATCTCCTGGACGATTCCGGCCCGCCGCTCGAAAGCACGGCCTATTCCGGTGCGCTCCACGACGCGTGGGTCGCAAGCTGGCGCCTCGACGAGGTGCTCGATCCGCTGTGCGGGACGGCGTGCCTCGCCGACTTCTCGTTGGCGCTGCCGGCGCTCGCCATGCGGTATCCCCACGACCGTCTCGCGCTGCTCGAATCCGAGCAGGATGGCGTGATCCGAACCTTCTACGGCCTCTCGGCCACGGCCTTCGAGACGGCGCTGCTCACGATGGCGGCCGATCGTCTCGATCCCACGGCCACGTTCCACTACTTCTTCATCACCGGCTCCACGCACACGATGCTGGGGAGCCCCGCGGGTTTCAGCCAGAACGGCGTGCCGCTGCTCGCGTGGGTCACACAGCTCGTGGACGACGATCCGGCGTGGGGATCGATCAAGCCGTAGCCGGTGCGCTACAACCCGCTTGCGATGTCCGACGAGCTCGATCCGCGACGACTCAAGGCCTACGCGAAGGTGGTCTTCGGCGCGCTCGGCGGGGCGATGACCAGCGCCATGATCCACCTGGGGGATCGGCTGGGGCTCTACCGTGCCCTCGGTGACGGCCGCCCGGCGACCAGCGCGGAGCTGGCGGCCCGCAGCGGGTGCGCCGAGCGGTGGGTTCGCGAGTGGCTCTACCAGCAGGGCGCCGCGGGCGTGCTCGAATATCGGGGGGAAGGGCGCTTCGCGCTCTCGCCCGAGGGCCGGGCGGTGCTCGCCGACGAGTCGTCGCCCGCCTGCGGCGCCGGCTTCTTCTCCCATCTGCCGCAGACGATGGCTCTCCTCGCGCGGCTGCCGGAGGCGTTTCGTACCGGCGTCGGGCTCGACTACGACGCGCTGGGGGCGGAGGGCGCGCTCGGCATCGAGCGCGGCTTCGCGCCCTGGTTCCGGACGATGCTCGTCCCGTTCGTGCTGCCGCAGATCGGCGGCCTGGTGGCGCGGCTCGATGCGGGAGCCGAGGTCGCCGACGTCGGCTGCGGCGCGGGCGTGGCGCTCGTGGAGATGGCGAAGGCGTTCCCGCGCTCGACCTTCCACGGCTGGGACGTGTCGCGGCACGCGCTGGCGCGCGCCGAGGACAACCGCCGCGCGGCCGGCGTGAGCAACGTCCGCTTCCATGACGCGCGGCAGGAGTCGCTCCCGACGGAGGCCCGCTTCACGCTGGTCACCACCTTCGACTGCCTGCACGACATGACCGATCCCGCGGAGGCCATGCGCCGGGTCCGCGCGGCGATCCGTTCCGACGGCGTCTGGCTCGTCTGCGACGTGAAGGCGCGCGAGACGTACGAGGAGAACCTCGAGAAGAACCCGATGGCGGCGCTCATGTACGGGACTTCGGTGCTGACCTGCATGTCGTCGGCGCTCTCGCAGCCCGACGGCGCGGGGCTCGGGACCCTCGGCCTGCCGCCGTCGCGCCTGCGCGCGATGGCCGAGGAGGCGGGGTTCACGGGCTTCGAGCCGCTCGAGCTCGGCCACCCGGTGAACGCGTTCTACCTCGTGCGGCCGTGAGTTGCCGTCCGGGCGGGGCGGCGCTAGGCTTCGCCGGTGCACATCCCGCGCTTCGTCCGGCGCGTGAACCGGGTGTTCACCAACCCGTTGCTCGGCACGGTGGCCTGGCTCGTCCCCCCGCTCGCGGTCGTGCACCACGTGGGACGCAAGAGCCGCCGGCGCTACCGCACGCCGGTCGTGGCCTTCCACAGCGCGGCCGGCTACGTCATCCCCATGACCTACGGCCGGGACGTCGACTGGGCGCGCAACATCGTCGGCGCGAGGGGCTGCGAGCTCGAGCGCCTGGGGAGACGGGTGAAGCTCCGGAACCCGCGCATCGTCGACGTGGACGCCGCGGCGCCGCGCCTCCCGGCCTTGGGGCGCCGTCTCTTCCGGGCCGCGCAGCTTCCGGGCTACGTCCTGCTCGACGAGTAGCGCCCGGTGGTCGTCGAGTCCCCGGGCTCACGCGCGCGGCGGCTCGGGACCGTAGTACGATTCTCCCGTCTCGACGTTGCGGCCGTAGGGGACGACCGGCTCGACGTCCCCGCGCGGCGGGGGGACGGTGCGGCGCTCGAGGGCCCGCGCGATCGCCGGAGCGAGACGCGCGGCCTTCGCGGCGCGCCTCGCGGCGTCGCGGGCCTTGAACTCCGGCATGACGCGCGCCGCGAAGAGCTCCAGCGACGCGCAGATGTCCGCGTGCCGGTTGTTCCCGCCCTGCTGGATGAAGACGACCTGATCGACGCCCGCGTCCTCGAACGTGCGGAGGTTCTCGCGCACCTGGTCGGGCGTGCCGATCCCGCCGCTGCCGCCCGGCATCGGGATCTGGTTGCCCTTGAACAGGTCCCAGACGTTGGTCCGTCCCGGGACGTGCGCGCCGAGCAGGTAGTAGTGCGCCAGCGCGAACCCGAAGAACTGAAACCCCTCGAGCCCCCGCCGGAGCGCCTCGTCCGGATCGTCGTGGATGCTGAATCCGGTGACCATCGCGATGTTGGGATTCACGCTCTGCGCGATCGGTGTGCAGTCGCGCTCGAAGGTCTCGTAGTAGTCGGCGACCCAATGCTTCGCCTCGGCGACGTCCACGAAGGCGAAGGTGAGCGCGCCGAGCCCGAGCTGCGCCGCGGTGTGGATCATCCTCCGGTTCGAGCAGGCGAGCCACATCGGCGGGTGCGGCCGCTGCACGGGCTTCGGGAGGACGTTGCGCGCCGGCATCGCGAAGTGCTTTCCGGCGTGGCCGGGATACGGGCTCTGGGAGAGCATGAGCGCGACCTGCGCCACCGCCTCCTTCCACATGTCGTGCTTCTCGCGCGGGTCGATCCCGAAGCCCTCGAGCTCGATCCGGGACGCCGACTCGCCGGTGCCGAACTCGACGCGGCCGTTCGACACCAGATCGAGCATCGCGATCCGCTCCGCGACGCGCGCCGGGTGGTTGTAGCGTGGCGGCATCAGCACGATGCCGTGGCCGAGGCGGATCCGCTTGGTCCGCTGGCTACACGCGGCGAGGAACACCTCGGGAGCCGAGGAGTGCGAGTACTCCTCGAGGAAGTGATGCTCGACCTCCCAGGCGTAGTCGAGGCCGAGCCGGTCGGCGAGCTCGACCTGATCGAGCGCTTCCTGGATCAGGCGGAGCTCGCTCCCGTCGGTCCACGGCCGCGGCAGCTGGTGCTCGTAGAATATCCCGAATTGCATGGGGGAGTGATCTACTGGCCGGCGCGGCCCGCGGTCAATGGCTTCCGCCGCCGATGCTCGATCCCTTCGCCCAGGCCCTGAGAAGCTTCGCGTCGGGGTGGAGGATCCAGCCGTGACGCACCGCTCGCGCCAGCGCGCGCAGGTACGCCGAGACGAACGCGTGGTGCGTGGGGTAGAGCCTGGCGAGCATGCTCGCGTCGAGCGGGGTCGTCGTGCCGAACAGCTGGCAGAGGATGGAACCGCTCTGCTGGCCGGTGAACGCGGCGATGGGCACGTCCACCTGCGGTGTGCGGATGCCTCCGAGGGCGTTGCCGTTCGCGTCCCGCACGATGGCCACCGGCGGGCCGGCGGCGACGTCGAGGCGCGGTGCAGGCCGCGGCGGTCTGCCGCTCCTGACCCAGCGGTCGAGCGCGGCGAAGGCGGCGTTCACCACGAAGTGCTGGGGGCCCGCGTTGATCGGCGTCCCGCAGTCGATGATCCCGGGGACGGGCGCCGTGGTCACCACGAGGTTCCCGATGCTCGGGGAGGTGCCGAGGTCGCCCGGTCCGGTGACCGACGTGTAGGTGTCGGCGTGCGAGCTGCCCGCGACCTCCCAGAGACGGAAGTGTGCGCTGTCGGCCTGCCGCGCGCCGAAGTACCCGAGGAACGTCATGTCGGTCTCGGTCTCGAAGGTGAGCACGGGGACGCGGAGATCGCCGCGAATGAACAAGGGCGACGGGACGGGAATCGCCGGCTGGGGCGACTCGGAGAGCGGCGCGCCGAGCACGCCGCCGGCGCCGCGGCTGTGGACCAGAAAGCCGTCGTAGACTCGGGCCAGAGGGTGGACCGCATCGACGTAGGTGACGAGCCGGAAGGCGGATTGTGACTCGCCGGCCGCGATGATCCTCTTCCTCTCGAGGCCGCCGAGGGGGTCTACCTCGCTCGGATGCCGAATCGCCTCGCCCGCCTGCGAGAACATATCGTACGAGAAGCTGTCCCCCGGGTGGTGCAGCGATCCGTAGCGGGCCGGGTTCTCCTTCTTCAGCGGCAGGCTGATCACGTTGACGAGGCCGGGGCCTCCTTCGACCCCGACGGATTGTGCGGAGACCCCGACCCAGGCGAAGCCGTCGCGGGTCAGCTCGGTGTGCGCCTGGACCCAGTCGGGCGCGGCGTCGACTCCGCCGCTCACGTTGAGCCACTCGACGACGACCGTGCCGTTGAACCTCCGCCGGTCGGCCGGCCGGTAGACGAGAATGCGCGTCTTGTAGGCTGCGGTGTCGGCGGGCGTCACCGTCCACAGGCCGTCCGTGTCGAGGGGCCCGCTGCCGGCATAAGCGCTGGCCGTGCCGGAGATGAAGTATTCCTCCTGCACGTAGCCCACCCGTGCGAGGTCGAAGCTGGTCGATTCGATGAACGCGCTTCCGGGGCTGGAGATCGGGCCCTCGATCGTCGGACTGGGGACGACGGTGGCCGACGGGGTGGACGCGAGCCCGAGCGCGGCGATCACCCCGAGGACCACGGACGTGCCATGCCCATATCCGCGTCGCAAACGAGCTCCCGCCATGCCGGCGCCCTTGTGCAAGGCGAGCGCCACGCTGTCAGATACGTGGCGCGCTGTCCAACCCGTCCGGCGCGTCGGCAGCTCGGGCCGCGAGCCGGGGCCCCGGCCTCGGGCGTCGAGCCGCCGGGCTACGCGCCGCCGTCGGCGGGCGGTCGCGCTCCGAGCCGCGGTGCGGGCGGGTCCGTGTCCCCGGGCGAGGCCGGCGGGCGGCCACGTGCGCCAGGCTGCGGAACGTCTGCGGGGCCGCGATCCCGATCGCCAGCGCCCCCATGGCCGACGACGGGCCGCAGGCGACGGCCAGCAGGCCGGCAACGGCGACCCACAGCCCGCGCGCCGCCCAGAACGTGCGCGAGCGGTAGCGTCGGGGGAGCGCCGGCGCGCCCTTGGCGGTGCTCTGCTCGAACAGGCCGAGCACCATCCGCAGCTCGTGCCCGATGCTTCCGGCGGCAGCCCAGAGGAAGGTATCGGTGGCGGTCACTGATGCCACCTCTCCGCCCTCGCGGAGCACGCCGCGTGCCGTACACTTCGGGACCGGCCGCGGTGGGAAGCCAACGGCGCGGCGCTAACTCCTCGAACGCGATGGCCTCGCGGGCGCTCAAACTTGTTCCGACCGTTACCGGCGTGGCGCTTGCGCCGGCCGGTCGGGGGTCAGGTGGGACGGCGCGTCGAGTCGGACGAGCCGGCGCCGGCGTCGTTCGCGCTGGTCACGCTCGCCTGCGGCGGCCGGGCGCTGCCGGCGTCCCCGCCGCCATTGAGCGCGCGGCGGAAGTCGCGGATCGCCTCGCCGAGCCCCTTGCCGATCTCGGGCAGCTTGCCCGGCCCGAAGACGAGCAGGGTGATGACCAGGACCAACAGCAGGTGCATCGGCTGAACCAGGCCCTCGAACATGGTGCCTCCTTGTCGACTCGGAGAAGAGCCTACCGGACCGGACCGCACGTGTCGAAGCGGGGCCCTTCGCAAGCCGGCGAATCGGTTCCGGGGGGATTCCCGTAGCTGCCGCTGGGCGCTCTTCCCGCAGGGGAATTCTCTCCCCGGGTGCGTGGCACGACGATTGAAAGCTCCGGAGGACCATGGCGAAGGGACGAACGGTGTCGCGCGAGGCTCGCACGGCTCATGCCGAGGTCGCCAAGGGTGTCGATCGGCTCGCACGGTCGGCCGCCGAGATCCAGGTGGCGCTCCGCCGCGCCGAGCGAAAGGTTCAGAGCGACGCCCGGGCGCGCATCGCCGCGCTGCGCAAGGACGCTCGGGCGCAGCTCGCCGTGCTGCGCGCGCGGCGGCGCGACGCGGCGCGCACCCTGCGGCGGCTCTCGACGGCGGCCGGCGACTCGTGGCGGGACGTGAAGAAGGCCGCGGACCGCACGCTCACCGAGGCGCGCGCGGTCGCCGAGTCGGTGCTCGCGCGCTTCCGGCGCGCCGTGCGCGAGTGAGCGGGCGCGACCTCGAGCTCTCCCCGAACGCGCTTCGGGTGCTCGAGGCGCGCTACCTGCGTCGCGACGCCTCGGGGCAGGTGATCGAGACTCCGGCGGCGCTGCTGCGCCGGGTCGCGCGCGGGGTCGCCGCCGCGGAGGCCGCGTTCGGACCCGCGGGCGAGGCCGAGCGCTGGGAGGGCGCCTTCCACGATCTGCTGGCGTCCCTCGACTTCCTCCCGAACTCGCCGGCGCTCATGAACGCCGGGACGCCGCTCGGGCAGCTCGCCGCCTGCTTCGTGCTCCCCGTCGCGGACACGATGGAGAGCATCTTCGACGCGCTACGCGCGATGGCCCTCGTGCAGCGGACGGGCGGCGGCACGGGCTTCGCGTTCTCCCGGCTGCGGCCGCGGGGCGACCGGCTCGAATCGACGGGCGGCGAGGCCTCCGGTCCGGTGTCGTTCATGCGCATCTTCGACACCGCCACGGAGAACATCAAGCAGGGCGGCCGGCGGCGCGGCGCCAACATGGCCGTGCTGCGCGTGGATCATCCCGACATCGTGGAGTTCGTCGAGGCGAAGCGCGACGGGACGAGCTTCCGCAACTTCAACCTCTCGGTGGCGGTCACCGACCGCTTCATGCGCGCGGTCGACGCGGACGAGCCCTTCGCGCTGATCCACCCTTCCACGGGGCGCCCGACCGCCTCCGTGCTGGCGCGGGCGCTGTTCGCTCGGCTCGTCGATGCCGCGTGGGCGACCGGGGATCCCGGGCTCGTGTTCCTCGACGAGGTGAATCGCCACAACCCCACGCCGGCGCTCGGCGCCTTCGAGACGACGAATCCCTGCGGCGAGGTCCCGCTGCTGCCCTACGAGAGCTGCGTGCTCGGCTCGATCAACCTCGCGCACGTGGTGGGCGCGGCCGGGGTCGACTGGAACCGCCTCCGTCACGCCGTCCACGTCGGCGTGCGCTTCCTCGACGACATGATCGAGGTGAGCCGCGAGCCGCTGCGCGAGATCGCCGAGGCGACGCGGCGCACGCGGAAGATCGGGCTTGGCGTCATGGGGTTCGCCGAGGCGCTCATGCTGCTCGGCGTCCCGTACGACTCCGAGGAGGCGGTCGCGTGGGCGGAGCGGCTGATGGCGTTCGTCGCCGAGGAGGCGCGCCGGGCCTCGGGGGCGCTCGCGGCGGCGCGCGGGGTCTTCCCGGCCTGGGATCGGAGCGTCCACGCCGCCGTCGGGCGGCGGCTGCGCAACGCGACGCTGCTCTCGATCGCGCCGACGGGGACGCTCAGCCTGATCGCCGGCACGACCGGGGGCATCGAGCCGCTCTTCGCGCTCGCCTACCGGCGCGAGCACTCCCTCGGCGGCGCGCCGCTCGCCGAGATCAACCCCGTCTTCCTGCGCCACGCCCGCCGGCTCTGGCCGCGGCGTGACGGATTGCTCGAGGAGATCCTTGCCCGGGGACGGCTTCGCGACCTCCCCGGGGTCCCCGAGGAGACGGCGCGCCGCTTCGTCACCGCGACCGAGGTGGCGGTCGGTCACCACCTGCGGATCCAGCAGGCCTTCCAGCGGCACGTCGACAACGCGGTCTCGAAGACCGTCAACCTCCCCGACGAGGCCACTCCGGCGGACGTCGCCGAGGCGTACCGCGAGGCGTGGCGGCTCGGCCTCAAGGGCGTGACGATCTATCGCAGCGGGTCGAAGGCGAGCCAGGTCCTCACCCTCGGCCTGGGCGAGGACCTGGCCGCGCGGGAGCTCTTCGCCAAGTGTGATCCGGGCGCGTGCCGGCTGTGACGCCGGGGTCGCCGCCGCTCAGCCCACCGCGACCTTGATCTCCTGCGCCTTCGGCTGCTTGCTCTTGGGGAGCGTGATGCTGAGCATGCCGTTCTTCAGCTCCGCGCGCGCCTTGGTGCCGTCGACCTCGACGGGCAGCGAGACCGTGCGCTGGAACGCGCCGTAGCGGATCTCCTGGCGGTAGTAGTTCTTCCGCTTCTCTTCGCTTTCCTTGCGCGACTCCCCGCGCACCGTCAGGCGGTCGTCGGACACCGTGAGGTGGAGCTGATCCTTCTCGACCCCCGGGACCTCCATCTTGACGGTCACCTCGCCGTCGGATTCCGCCACGTCGACGGCGGGCTCGACCACTGCCGCCTCCTCGAGCATCGGCCCGCGGAAGAAGACGTCCCGGAACAGGTCGTCGAACAGGTCGTCCCGGCGCCGCAGGGCGCGGAACGGCTCCCAACGCGTGAGCGACATCGTTGTCCTCCTTTCGTGGATCCGCGCAGCAAGGAGCCTGCCAGCGGCGCCGCATCGCCGGACCGACGGGGGATTCTCAAAAACTGCGACGCGCCGGGGCCGTGCCGTTGCACCGGGGAGACCGCGAGCCGCGGATACCCGATCGCAGGGCGGCCTTGTCACGGCTCGACGGGCATGGGCGGGAAGCCCGCCGCGTGGATAGCGTGGCCGTGGGTACGATGACCGAAGGAGGTGTTCCCATGCGTTGGATGGTCTCCGGTCTGATCGCGGCGTCCCTGCTCGCCGGGGGGGCGGCCACCGTGCGCGCCGCCTGACCAAGAGCAGCGCCGGCCTGCATCCGAGCTGCTGCGACGCGTGTTCGGCGACGGGATGCGCGTCGCCGAACACGGCCTTCCTCGACGAGGGGTGGAGGCGGTAGGATCACCGTCCGTACCATGGTCCACGGGCTGCGCAGGAACATCTTCGCCGTCGGGATCGGCGCCGCCGTCGCGCTCTGCGGCTGTGACCGGCTCCCGGGAGATGCGCCGGCCGCCCGGCGCGTCACCGCCCGGGTGCTCGACCAGATGCGCATCGGCCGGACGACGCCGGCCGATGTCGAGCACCTGCTCGGAGGGCCCGACGTGCAGGCTCCGGACGGCTCCCTCATCTACCGGATTCCCCGTCCGCGCCGGGAGACGGAGACCCTCACGTTCCGCTTCGCCGGCGGCGTTCTCAGCCGGATCTGCCGCGCGCGGTCCTGAGCCGTGAACGGGAACACCGCGTCGCGCGAGGGGAGTAGACGGCGCGCCCGGCGCAGCGCGGCGCTGGCGCTCGCCGCCGCGGCCGCCGCGGCGGGCTGCGCGCCCCGGCGAGAGCGCGCGCATCTGCCGGGCGGCTCCGGGCCCGTCGGCGTGGCTTCGTGGTACGGTCCCGGGTTCGAGCACCGGCGTACGGCCAGCGGGGAGACGTTCGATGGCGGGGCGCTCACCGCGGCCCACACCACGCTGCCCCTCGGCAGCCGCGTGCGGGTGACGAACCTCGCCAACGGCCGGTCGGTCGTGGTGAGGATCAACGACCGCGGACCGTTCGTGCCCGGCCGCAGCATCGATCTCTCGCGCGCGGCGGCGCGCCGGCTGGACATGGTCCGGACGGGCACGGCCCGGGTTCGCGTCACCCCGATCGGGCGGCCGGCACACGAAACCCGCGCAGCGGCCGCGCGCCACCGGTCGCGGCGTCACCGCCGGCCGCGGCATCACGCGCGCGCGGCGAGCCGTCGGCGGCGCGCGGCCGCCGGCCGCGTTCAGGGCAACGAACCCGAAACACCACGCGCACGATAGCACGCCGGCGAAAAGCGGCGCCGTCACCCGGAGCCGTGAGTCACCCCTCCCGCATTCTGGGCCTTGCCGCCGCGAGGTTCGGCGGCCAGAGTTTGGAAACATGAAGCGCGGACGCGTGATCATGCTCGCGGTGCTCGTCGGTGCGGGGGGACTGGCGCTGCTGCTGGCTCGGTCGGGCGCCACGGGGCCGCAGGCACGGACCGTGCGGCTCGAGTGGCTCCCGTCGCGCAGCGCTCGAGTGGACGCTTACGTGGCCTGGCGATGCGTCGGCACGCCCCAGAGCTGCCGCGCGCCCGGCGATCCGTCGGCGCCGAACAGCGGCTGGGTCCGCGTGGCCGAGTTCCGAGCCTCGAGCGCCTGCGCCGGCGCGCGCTGCCGGGGAGACGTGGCGGGCGAGGTGAGCCGGCAAGCAAGCTACGTGGTCACCGCGCGTGCGGGCTCGCTCGAGAGCCCGCCGTCGAACGCGATGACCGTCGTCGGCGCGTCGGACGCCTGGGCGAGAATCCGCGACGCCGGCGACCACCTCCTCACCGCCGTCGAAGGGGGTGGGCACGGCGGGTGATGCGCGCGGCCGCGGAGTGCCCCTTCCGAGGCCGCGCACGATCTCGGTCCGAGACGCGACGGGGCGCACATCACCATTCCCGCCGGCACGGGGCGCAACCCACTCCCGCAAGGGCAAGGCAACGTGTCTCGGCCGCCTCGCGGGCCGGTCGGCGCCGAGGGCTCGCGGGCTCCGGCGACCGCCCGGCCGCGAGCGCTCCGCTCGCGCGCCGCGGGCGATGACATGACCGCCGACGGACGGATGGCGCCGCGCCGCGGGTGGTGGTGGACCCGGCGGCGAGCCGCGCCGCTGGCGGTGGTCCTCAGCGGCGGCGCCAATCTCGGGGCCTTCCAGGTCGGCGTGATCGACGTGCTCGCCCGCGCGGGGCTCGAGCCCGACCTCCTCGTCGGCACCAGCGTGGGGGCGCTCAACGCGGCGTTCTGGGCGTTCCATCCCGGAGCGAATGCCGGCGCGGAGCTGCGCGAGGTGTGGCGGAGGATCGATCGCTCGACGCTGCTCGGCGGCCATCCCGTCCTGGCGCTCCCCCGCCTCTTCGGGGGCCGGCACCTCTTCGCCGACGGCGGCCTGATCCGGCTCCTGCGCGCCACGCTGCCCGCCGGCGCGTGCGTGGAGGATGCGGCGTACCCGCTGCGCGTCGTCGTCACCCGGGCGCTCGACGGGGGCCGCGAGGTCATCCGCCGCGGGCCCTTGGAGGCCGCCGTCCGCGCCTCGGCGGCGATTCCGGGCGTCTTCCCGGCGGTCACGATCGGCGAGCACCTTTACGTCGACGGGGGCCTCGTCGCCAACTGCGACCTGGAGGCGGTCGTCGAGGCGGGGATCGGCCAGGCCATCGGCGTGGACGTGATGGCCGGGGGCTTCGACGCGCCGGCCGGCGACATTCTTGAGTCGGCCAGCCGCGCGGTGACCTTCCTCGTCGCCCGGCAGACGGAGATGCAGCTCCGCCTCTGGGGCTCCCGGCTGCGGCTCGTCATGGTGCGGCCCCGCCTGCGGATCCCCGTCGCCCTGGACCGGTTCGTGCACACCGACGCGCTCATCGACCTCGGCCGCGTTGCCGGCGAGCGCCTCCTGGCGCGGCACGTGGCTCGCCGGTGGCGGCTCCGGCCCGGGCTGCTCGAGGTGAGGCTCCCGGATGCCGCCGCAGGACCGCTCGCGCGGATGAACGGCGCGCCGTCCGCGCTCGCCGGGCCTGGGGACGCTCCGGCGCGGCGTAACCGCCCGTAGGGTCGCGTCACCCCGGCCGGTGCGGTTCGTTGCGCAGGGGGGCGGCGTCGACCTCGACGAAGCCATGACTCGTGTAGAGGTCGCGTTGCTCCCGCGGCGTCGCCACCTCGATGCGCCGGCAGCCAAGCGCGGTGCAATGAGAGAGGGCGGCCTCGAGGAGTGCCGCGTCGACGCCGCGGCCGCGGTGCGCGGGGTCGACGACGAGCTCGTCGATGGTCGCGAGGCGACCGCCGAGGCGGATCTGCGCGCGGTTCGAGACCGACACGTAGCCGATCAGGTGCGGGCCTTCGGCCGCCACGAGGACGAGCGCCTCGGGATGGCGCACCACCTGCGCGAAGGTCTCCTCGTACGTGCGCAGATCGAGGGCGTAGCCGAGATGCAGCAGGAGGTCGCGCACGTGGCCGGCGTCACCCGGCCGGCCACGGCGGATCGTGACGCCGACGGGGAGCGGCATCGGGCGTCACGGCACGTGGACGCAACTGCACCCGGTGATCGAGAAGATGCAGGCGTCGCTCGGTTCGGGGCATGCCCCGTTGCACTCGGGGGCATCGGCCTCGCCGCAGGAGACGCTACGGCACTCGCACGACGCCGTGCCCACCGCGGCGCCGCATTTCATTCCCGGCCCGCACGACCCGGTGCATTCGCCGTTGGCGAAGCGACAGCCCGTCGGCGCGGTGGTCGTGGTCGCGGGTGTGGGCGTGATGGTGGTGGTCGTGACGGGCTGAAGGCTTGCCGGCACGCACACGAGCTGCGCGGCGCGCAGCCTGATCACGCGGGCGCCGAACGCGTCGCCGACGGCGTCGGCGCGGGCGGCGGCGGGCGTGCAGCGCGCGCGGTAGCAGAGGAAGCTCTGTCCCGCGCCGCCGCCCGCGGCCGGCAGCGGCGTGGCGGCGGTCGTCCCGGCGAACACGCAGGCCTTGCGGGCGGGGGTCTTCACGATGCAGGTGAGGGACCCCATCGGCCCGTCGACGGTGGCCTGCACCTTCGAGCGCGGCGTCGGGTCCGCGACGTCGAAGCAGGTGAGGCTCGAGAAGGCGCTCGCGGGCGCGGCGCCGAGGAGCAGCGCAGCACCGAGCACGAGGCGATCGAGGCGGCATCTCATCGACCTATCCTCCCTTCGCCGAGAGCCCGCGAGGCGGCGTCACGCAGTGGGGTCGAAGTTGCGCGGTCCGCGCGGCGATTGTGCGCTCCAGCGGGCCACGATCCGACCGGCGCAGTAGAAGCACACCGTGCCCCACCGGTCGCCGGCGCGCGCGACGGCCGGCACGCGGCCCCGGGGCCGGTGGCGGTCCCGCGTCGGCCACGTGCGCCGGTGATCGCGTTGCGAGCTCCCAGGCACGACGGTCCCTACGAGCGTTGCAGGAGCCGGCGGCAGCCTCAATCCCTTGCTCACGGGAGCATCGCGCTCCCGGGGGGAAGGGAGCCCTGCGCGCACCGATTACAACGTCTGTAAGAGCTACAGGCGCGCGCGACCGCGGCCGTGGCCCGGGCTCCACTCTCGACGGACGGCGTGCTGGCATGTGGGTTGCGAACGCTGCACTCCGGGGGGAAGGGAGCGTCGCGCGATGCAGAAGCGCGTGCGTGCATCGATCACGCTGGCTCTCCTCGTGGGAGCATTCGTCGCCGTTGCTTCGGCCACGCCGGTCTTCCTGGTCGACTCGGACCAGACGACGTACGATCGGTTCTTCCGCGTCGACCCGGCCACCGGGCAGCTCACGGCGCTGGGATCGGTGCCCTTCGCGCAGTTCGGCGCTGTCCTCGCGCTCGCCGCCGCGAGCGACGACCTCCTCTACGCCGTGGCGGAAGGTGGGGCCGTGCTCCAGATGAACGTGACGCCGTTCTCGTACACCGTCGTGGGCGAGATCGGGCCGAACGGCGTCGTCGGCCTCGGGTACGCGCCGGACGGCCGCCTCTACGCGACCGACGAGGTGAGCAACGTGCTGTCGGTCATCACGCCCTCGCCCTTCGGCGTGACGTCGCTCGGTACGATCCACGTGGGGACGCCGAGCGGCGTGCCGCTGACCATCTCGGGCGGGGACCTCGCCGAGGACGCGTCGGGCGCGTGGTACCTCTGGACCAACTCGACGCAGGCGCTCTACCGGCTCGACGTCACGAGCGCGGTGGCGACGCCGCTCTCGCCGCAGTCCCCGGGCTCGGGAAGCCTCTCCGGGCTCGCCTTCGACTACGACGACGGGGCGCTGCTGGCGTCGACGCTGGACGACTCCGGGCAGGCGCCCCACGCGCTCCTCACGCTCGATCCGACGACGGGGGCGGTGACGCGCGCGGTGAGCTTCTGCCTGTCGTGTCCCGCGGTGTACCCCGCGATCTCGGGCGATCTCGCCTCGCCGCCGCCCGGGCCCGCGGCGCCGGGAGCCGGGACCACGACCTCGACGACGCTCCCCTGCGCTCCGCAGGGGTACGACGGCCTGCTCTGTGCTCTCGGCAGCGTGCCCTCCGCCGCGCTGTGCCCGCCGGGGCAGATGAACGCACACGTTGAGCGCCGGGTGTCGTCGGCGATCGCCGCCGTGCGCCGCCTGATCGCGGCGGCCGAGGCGGGCGGCGGCGGGACCGGCCCCTCGCGCCGCGCGAAGAGGCTCCTCGAGCGGGCACGACGCCGGCTGGCCCACGTCCGCTCGACCATGCTGCGCACCGGCGAGGGAGCGAGGTCGCCGCACGCGGCGCCCCAGTGCCGGCAGGCCGTCGCGGGCTGGATCACGGACCTCGAGGCGCGCACATCGGCGCTCCTCGCGTTCTGATCGTCGCCGCGTCTTTTGCTTTCGGCGAGGCATGGGGCTAGAGGTGCTGCGCGGAGGAGAGCATGCGGAGGATGTCCGTGGTGGTCGTCGCGGCGCTCGCCGGCGCCTGCACGGCGACCGTCGACAAGCAGTCGGTTCGCGCGACCCAGACGGCGCCCGAGTCGACGCAGGTCGAGGTGGTGCGCATCCCGTACGATCCGTCGTTGCCGTACTACGTGGTGACGGTCGAGCCGTTCGGCTTCGCCGCGGGCGGCGCGGAGGGCGGGTCGGCGCCGCCGATCCCGGGGCGCCGCTACGGCTGGGGGCCCTTCGGCTGGGGGCTGCTGCCCGAGGGGCCGCAGGCACGACCCTACAACCCGCCGCCGCAGGGTGCGCCGCCCGGGATGGGCGCGGCGATCGCCGCGCAGCTCGTCACCGCGCTCAGCAACGTCGGGAACGTGCGCATCATCGACTACGACTACTACCTTCAGCACCGGGGGAACCCGGCCAGCCTGGTCAAGAGGAGCGAGCACGAGGTCGGGCCGTTCGTCATCCGCGGCGACGTCACCGAGTTCAACGAGGTGGCCGAGGCGACGGGGTCGAGCACCGGCGGCTCGCTCGGCGCGGTGGGGGCCGCGCTCGGGGTCGCGGGCGCCATCGCCGGCAACACCCCTGCGGCCACCACCGGCGCCGCGGTCGCGATCGCGAACCCGACGCTCGAGAACACCAAGGCCCGGCGCACGGGATCGGTCGCGATGGACCTCAAGATCGTGAATCCGGGCAACGGCCGCCTGATCGGTGCCGTGGTTGCGAACGGGAGCTTCACCAACGAGTCGGCGGCGAGCGGCTTCTCGCTCTTCGGGATCGGCAAGGCGAGCAATGCGTTCGCCGCGAGCGCCCTCGGCCAGGCGAACCGTGCCGCGATGAACTCGGCCACCACGCAGATCTTCGAGCGGCTGCGGGGCGTGCGCTAGAAGGGCCACCGTCAACCGCGCTTTCGTCCCCGACGTCAGGACGAAACGAGGTGGCTTGACGGGAGGGGGAGAATTTCACTAGTCGCTTGCAGCGACTCTTTGGAGGGTGACGATGTTCGGACGAATCGTGGGGATGCTCAGCGTGATGGCGCTCGTCGGCGCCGTCGGCGGCGTCACGACCGTGCGCGCCGGGGGGGCGGTCGCGGGTGCTTTGCCCCAGGTGCAGGCGGCCGCGCCGCACGACGACGAGCCGGCTCCGCCGGACGACCCTGGCACCGACGGCGAGGACGACTCGGGCGACGACTACGCCCGCTGACGCCCGAGCCGTCTCTGGCGGCGCCTCGTCCTCTCGGCTAGGGAGTGCTCCGGAGGAGACGCGCATGAAGGACTGCCGCCAGTTCTACGTCGACGGCCGCTGGGTGGCCCCGATCGAGGCCCACGACTTCCCAGTGGTCGACCCCGCCACCGAGGAGCGCGTCGCGGTCATCTCGCTCGGCACCCGGGCCGACGTCGACCGCGCCGTCGCCGCGGCGAAGCGGGCCTTCGCGTCGTACTCGGAGACGAGCCCCGCCGAGCGGACGCAGCTACTCCAGCGGATCATCGAGGTCTACCAGGCGCGGTACGAGGAGATGGCCGAGACCATCTCGCTGGAGATGGGCGCGCCCATGTGGCTCGCCCGCGCGGCGCAGGCCGCGGCGGGGCTGGGGCACTTCCTCGAGATGGTGAACGTCCTCGGCAGCTTCTCGTTCGAGGAGCTGCGGGGCGCCACGCTGATGCGCCGGGAGCCGATCGGGGTCTGCGGCCTCATCACCCCCTGGAACTGGCCCGTGAACCAGATCGCGTGCAAGGTCGCGCCGGCGCTCGCGGCGGGCTGCACGATGGTGCTCAAGCCGAGCGAGATCGCGCCGCTCTCCGGCTACCTCTTCACGCAGATCCTGCACGAGGCGGGCGTTCCGGCGGGCGTCTTCAACATGGTGAACGGCGACGGGCCCACCGTGGGCGCCGCGATCGCCTCGCACCCCGACGTCGACATGGTCTCCTTCACCGGCTCGACCCGCGCCGGGGTGGCGGTGGCGACCGCCGCCGCGCCCACGGTCAAGCGCGTCACCCAGGAGCTCGGCGGCAAGTCGGCGAACATCATCCTCGACGACGCGGACGTCGAGCAGGCGGTGGCGGCCGGCGTCCAGGGCTGCGTGCTCAACACCGGCCAGTCGTGCAACGCGCCGACGCGCATGCTCGTGCCGCGGTCGAAGATGGCGGCGGCCGCGGCGGCCGCGAAGCGTGCGGCGGAGGCCGCCAAGGTGGGCGACCCGCGTGCCGAGGGGACCACGGTCGGGCCGCTCGCCAGCAAGGCGCAGTTCGACAAGGTCCAGCGCCTGATCGGGCAGGGCATCGAGGAGGGCGCCGAGCTGGTGACCGGCGGCCTCGGGCGTCCCGCGGGCCTCGACCGCGGCTACTTCGCCAGGCCGACGGTCTTCGCCAATGTGCGCAACGACATGACCATCGCGCGGGAGGAGATCTTCGGACCCGTGCTCTGCATCATCCCGTACGAGGACGAGGCCGACGCGATCCGCATCGCGAACGACACGCCCTACGGCCTCTCGGGCTACGTCACCTCGGCGGACGTCGACCGGGCGCGCCGCGTCGCCAAGCGCATCCGGTCGGGCAACGTGCACGTGAACGGCGCTCAGCCCGACTTCGGCGCCGCCTTCGGCGGCTACAAGCAGTCGGGTAACGGCCGGGAGTGGGGCGCGGCCGGGCTCGCCGAGTTCCTCGAGCTGAAGGCGATCTTCGGGTACGCGGCCGGCTGACCGCCGCCGTCACTGCCCGAGGAACGCGTTGTCCTCGACGATGCACGCCGCGAACGACGGCCGGGCGTGCACGCGCGCGACGTAGGCGGCGAGCTTCGGCCAGCGTGCGGGATCCGTGCGGTAGCCCGCCTGGTGGAGGTTCACGAACTGGGTGGCGATGCCGACGTCGGCGATCGAGAAGCGGCCGCTGACGAGCCACTCGCCGCCGAGCTGTCCCTCGAGGTAGTCGAGGAGCGGTGGGGCCTCTTCGTCCCAGGCCTTCTGGATCTCGGCGGGGTCGAAGTGCTGGCCGAGGAAGCGGGGCCCGACGATCTTCTTGAAGAAGATCTTGGGCCCGAACACCTGGAGGAGAGCCGTGTCCCCGTACTCCTCGAACCACAGCGCCCGCGCGTAGTCGTAGGGGTCCGCGGGGTAGAGGGCCGGCTCGGGCTTCACGCGCTCGAGGTAGGCGCAGATCACCGAGGAGTCGGCGAGCGGGCCGCGCTCGTCCCGCCAGGCGGGAACCTTCCCGAGCGGGCTGATCCGCCTGTCGACCTGGCCCGGGAACGTCGGCTCGTGGTCGTAAGAGATGCCCTTCTCGGCGCAGACCACTCGTACCTTGCGCACGAAGGGGGAGCCGCCGACTCCGTAGAGCGTCGCCATGGACCTCCTCTGCGCCAGCGGCGGAGCTGAGGCAAGGGTCAGCGCGGGGTGCGGCGGTAGTTCGAGCGGAGCGTGCTCGTGATCTGGCTCATGATCTCGATCGCCTGCCGGCGATCGAGCCGGCGGAGGACCTCGGCGGCCCGGCGGTTCTCCTCCCCCGCGATCAGGCTCGGCCCCGCGCCGAGCGCATCGAGGGCCTCACGCACGACGTCCGCGGGCTCCATGACGGGGAGCGCCGCCGCGGAGCCGGCCGGGGGCTGCGACGACTGCCAGCCCGGCGTCCGCGTCGAGCCCGGCTGCACGGCGAGCACGTCGACGCCGCGCTCGCGGAGCTCGACCCAGAGGGCGTCGGCGAGCACGAGGGCGAACGCCTTGGTCGCTGCGTAGACCGCGAGCTGTGCGGAGCCGAAGCTTCCGGACAGCGACGACATGAGGAGGATGCCCCCGCGCCCCCGCGCGGCCATCGCCGGCGCCAGCGCGTGCGCCAGCAGCAGCGGCCCGCGGCAGTTCACGTCGAGCATCCGCTGGGTGTGACTCGGGTCCATGGCGAGGAACGGCGCGACCGTGCCGAGGGCCGCGTTGTAGACGAGCAGCCCGACCTCGGCCCCGGCGACGTCGCCGGCGATCGCCTCGACGAGGTCGGCGCGGCCGAGGTCCATCACGACCGCCCGCACCGCGACGCCCCGCGCCGACACGATGGCCTGGGCGGTGCGGCGCAGCGCCTCTTCGTCGTGGTCGAGAAGCACGAGCGCCAGGCCCCGGGCGGCGAGCTGATGCGCGAACTCGGCCCCGAGGCCGACCGCGGCCCCGGCGACGAGCGCCCAGGGACCGTAGCGCGAACGAAAGGAGGGATCGGCGGACACGACGGCTGCCCCGCGGTCCTACTGCGGCGGGTGGCCCGCCGTCCAGCGCCGCGCTTGCGGGGGTCAGCTCTTCGCGCCGCCGCCCGCGTCGTGCTCGACCTGCCCGGCCGTCCGACCGGGCTCTCCGGGGCCGGCTGCGGTGGCGCCGTCGGGCCGGCTGCCGTCGTGCAGCGCCCGGCGGAAGTCGCGGATCGCCGTTCCGAGCCCCTTGCCGAGCTCGGGAAGCTGACCGGGCCCGAAGACGATCAGGACGACGGCGAGCACGAGCAGCAGGTGCATCGGCTGAATCAGGCCTTCGAGCATCGGGTTCCTCCCGCGACGCCCGCCTCACCGGCAGCGCGTCGAGCGCTCGCGGCCCGCGGAGCACGTGAGCCCGAGGTTGCGGGCGCAGAGGTCGCCGGCGCGCAGCACCCAGCCGAGCCGCGGCACGACCGCGATACCGGCGGCGCTCGGCCAGCTCCCCGCGGCGACGACATCGACGGCGGCGGCGTGGACCCGGACGACCAGACGTCGCAACCCGTTGGCGCTCGCGGCGGGCGTCTGGCCCGGGCGCAGCGAGTAGCGGAAGATCGTCCGGGCTCGGTTCGCATGGAAGGCCGACGCGGGCAGCGTGGCCTCGTAGAGCGTCGAGCCGTCGGCGCCGAGCACGTCGAGCGTGAGCCCGGTCTCGGCCGGATCGAGCGACCCCGTGGCCGTCAGAGAGGCGTGGGCGAAGAACCGCTGGCGGCGGGCGAGCGTGCGCAGCACGAGGGCATGCACGTCGAGGATCGCGGCGCCGCCGGGCGTGGCGGGCTGGCTCGCCGTGCAGGTTCCTCCGACGCACACCCCGGTGATGCAGGGATCCGCGGTCTGACAGAGCGTGCCGTCGGGCAGGGGCGTCGTCTCGCAGCCGGTGACGGGATCGCAGGTCTCGGTCGCACACGGGCCGGCGTCCTTCGTCTTCCCGTGATGCTCGTGGGGGGGCTCGGTCGTCGTCGTGGTCGTGCTCGTCGTGCTGGTGGACGAGGTCGAGGTCGGGGGCGGCGCCGTGGTGGTCGTGGGCGGCGCGGTCGTCGTGCTCGTCGACGTGGTGGAGGTCGTCGTGGTCGGGGGCCGGGTGGTGGACGTCGTGGATGTGGTGGAGGTCGTGGTGGCCCGTGGCCGGGTGGTCGTGGTCGTGCTGGTCGTCGTGGTGGTCGTCGGCGGACGCGTGGTCGTGGTCGTCGACGTCGTGGTTGACGTTGTCGTGCTCGTGGTGGTGGTCGGCGGCAGCGTCGTGCTGGTCGTCGTCGATGTCGTCGGCGGCGGCGCGCCGAGCGTCACCGCGCCGACCGTGACGTTGTCGAAGGTGTCCGTGCTCGTCACCGTGTTGTTGTGGCTGGTCACGGCGAGCCCCACGTACACCGGATCGGCGAGCGCGACCGTCTCGCTGTCGACCAGGGTCCACGTGGCGCCGTCGGGCGACACGTACCCGGTGAGCGTGCTGCCGGTGCGCACGAGCGCCACCCAGTACGGCGCCGTCGCCGCCGGCCCAAAGGTGTGCGTGGTGAGCCCCCCGGCCGTCGGGCGCCACTCGAAGTCGGTCCCGTTGCCCGGCGTGACGATCATCATCGCGTGGATCGACCCCGGCGTGAGATCCTGCCGGATCATCACGGCGGCCTTCGCCCAGGGATCGGTGTTCTGCTGCGTCACGACGCGCGCGACGATCTGGGCGTTCCCCGTCAGGGGCTGATAGACGTAGTGGAACGCGTCGGCGGTGTTCCAGATGTCGGTCCCCGAGCCGGTGATCGTGAAGGTCCCGCCCGTCCAGCTCGCGCTCCCCGCGATCCCCACGCTACCGACGTCCAGATCCGCCCACGGCGCCGGTAGCGTGCCGCCGGGGACGGTGGTGGTCGTGCTCGTGGTGGCCGGCGTCGTGGTCGTGGTCGCGGTCTGCGCCGGGACCGTGACCTCGTTCGAGAGCCCGCTCTCGCTTCCGTCGCTCGCGTAAGCCGTGACGGCGAACGCGTAGGCGAGCGAGGCGTCGAGGCCGGACACGAGGAAGCTCATGGTGCCGTCGGCCGCGGGGGTGGGCAGCCCCGCATCGAGCGGCGAGCCGTAGGCGGCGTCGACGGTCCGCGTGTAGACGTGATAGCCGGCGACGCCGCTCCCGGTGTCCGGCTGCCAGGTGACGTTCGCCGTGTAGGTCTGGGCCCGCGCCGGCAGCGGCGCTGCGCACAGCAGGCCCATCAGCCACCCTAGCCGCCACCACCGCGCACGCATCGATCGGAATGGGGGTCATCAAGAAGCGCTCCACGGCGGCGCCGCGTGTTCCCTGGATCGGCCGGAGGGCAGAGGCCGCCGCGGCCGCCGCATCCCGAACGGGAGAGCACACGACTGTCCGCGGTCCCTGCCGGACGCGCAGGCGTCTGGCGCGACGCTCGCCACGACGTCCGTCATGTTTGTGCAGCGGGGCAAGGCGACCCGGGCGGTCGACGTGAGCCCCGGCACGCCGCTGCCTGTGCCGGGCCGCAGGCTCCCGCCCGCGGCGACGAAAATGTGCGTCCGGCCGGGACGTCGCGCGCCGCCGCCAAAGCTGCTAACAAAGCAGGCCGTGACGCGGACGTGCCTGCACTGCGTGCTCGCGCGGGCGCTGCGCGCGGAAGCGCCGGGGCTGGCGCGCGCGCGGGTCGAGGTGATCGTCCGGCGGTCGGGGCCGCTCCTCCTTCCGCGGCCGGGGGGCGCGATCTATCGCGCGCTGCGCGGCCTCCTGCGCGAGGCGGGGAGGCTCGGGGCCGGCGGCCGGGTGAAGGTCGCGGTGCACGATTTCGTCGGCAAGAGCCACGTCGAGGTGGCGGCGACCGTCGTCGCCGGCGGTCGGGTGCGGCTGCTCGGGCGGGCCTTCGCGCGCCACGCCGAGGGAAGCCTCGGCGGCGGCTTCCTGGAAGGCCTCGGCGGAGCGTGAGCCGTGCGACCGGCGCTCCCCGGGAGGCCACCGGGCGGTTCGCCGCCCTCGTGGCCACGGGGATCCTCCTCAGCCGCATGGCCGGCTTCGTCCGCCAGCACTTCCTCGCTCGCTACCTCGGTCTCTCGGACGCGGCGGACGCGTTCAACGCCGCCTTCAAGATCCCCAACTTCCTCCAGAACCTCTTCGGCGAAGGCGTGCTCTCGGCGTCGTTCATCCCGGTCTACGCCCGCCTGCTCGCCGAGGAGGACGAGCGGGAGGCGACGCGCGTCGCGGGGGCGGTGGGCTCGCTGCTCGCGCTGGTCACCGCCGCGCTCGTGCTGCTCGGCGTGCTCGCCACGCCGCTGCTCATCGGCGCCGTCGCCCCCGGGTTCACGGGCGCGAAGCGCGCGCTCACGATCACGTTGGTGCGCATCCTGTTCCCGGGCGCGGGGCTCTTCGTGCTCTCGGCCTGGTGCCTCGGCATCCTCAACAGCCACCGCCGCTTTTTGCTCTCGTACGCGGCGCCGATCGTCTGGAACGTCGCGATCATCGTCGCGCTCCTGTGGTGCGGCGGGCGCCTCGGGCAGTTCCCGCTCGCGGTCGTGGCGGCGGGCGCCTCGCTCGTGGGCGCGGCGCTCCAGTTTCTCGTCCAGCTGCCGACGGTGATGCGGCTGCTCGGGCGCTTCGTTCCCGCGCTCGACACCGTCTCGGCCAACGTCCGCACCGTGGTGCGCAACTTCGGCCCGGTGTTCGTCGGGCGGGGCGTGGTGCAGATCAGTGCCTACGTGGACACCGTGATCGCGAGCCTGCTGCCGGCGGGCGCCGTGGCCGCGATCACCAACGCCCAGATCCTCTACGTCCTGCCGGTGAGCCTGTTCGGTATGTCGGTCTCGGCGGCGGAGCTGCCGGCGATGTCCGGGACCGTCGGCGGGCAGCAGGAGGTCGCGCACGAGCTGCGTGCCCGGCTCGACGCGGGGCTGCGCCGGATCGCCTTCCTCGTGGTGCCGTCGGCGATGGCGTTCCTCGCCATCGGCGACGTGCTGGCCGGCGCCCTCTTCCAGGCGGGACGGTTCACGCGCGCGGATTCGGTATACGTGTGGGGAATCCTCGCGGGCTCGGCCGTCGGGCTCGTGGCCTCGACGCTCGGGCGGCTCTACGCGTCGACGTACTACGCGCTGCGCGACACGCGCACGCCGCTACGCTTCGCGGTCGTGCGCGTGGCGCTGACGACGGTTCTCGGCGTGCTCTGCGCGCTCCCGCTGCCGCCGCTGCTCGGCCTCGATCCCAAGTGGGGCGCGGCGGGGCTCACCGCGTCGGCGGGCGTGGCGGGGTGGGTCGAGTTCGCGCTGCTCCGGCACACGCTCAATCGGCGTGTCGGGCCGACGGGGCTGCGGGCGGCGTTCGTCGCGCGGCTGTGGGCGGCGGCGGGGCTCGCCGCGGGCGTGGCCTGGGGGATCAAGCTCCTCGTCGGCACCGCGCACCCGCTCGGGCTCGCCCTGGTCGCGGTCGGACCCTACGGCGTCGTGTACTTCCTCGCCGCTGCCGCGCTCGGCCTGCGCGAGGGGCGTCTCGTGCTCGCCAGGCTCCCGCTGCTCGGCGGCCGGTTCTGAGCGCGCCGGTTCAGCGGCGGGCGACCCGCGGCTGCGAGCGCAGGAGCACCCGCTCGCCCGCTCGCGCCACGACCGCGTAGGGTCCGGGGACGAGCGCGGCCTCGTCGCCCGGCGCGGCGACGTCGTCGGAGACGAAGAGCGCGGGCCCGTCGCGCCAGACGCGCGCGAGCTCGGCGCGCGGCGTGAACAGCCGCTCCGTGCGGCCGGCGAGGAAGGTGGGCGGCACCCAGCCGGGCGGCGCGAGCAGCGCCACGTAGCGACGCGTGTAGAAGTCGAGGCCGCCGCAGAGCTGGTACTCGTCCGGGGCGCGGAAGAACACGGGCGTGTCGGCCGGGAAGTCGGCGCGGATCGTCTCGGCAAAGCGCCGCCACGAGAACAGCGGCTCGACCCGCTCGTGGGCGATCTGCACGAACCCGAAGAGGGTGGCCGCCGTGGCCGCGGCGGTGAGCGTGGCGACCGCCGCCCGCCGCCGCACGAGGCAGAGGGCCGTCGCGCCGAGGCCGAGGGCGAGCGTGGCGGCCGCCGGGCGGCCGAGCCGGGCGACGCCGTAGGCGAGGAGCGTCGGATCGAGCCGGGCGATGAGGGGCGCCGGATCGCGGAGCGCGGCGGCGAGGGCGGCCGCGGCGACGGCCGCCGGCGGGAGCACGCTCCAGCCGAGGCCCACCCGGGCCTGCCCGCGGGCCGAGTCCGCGAGCAGGAGGCCCACCACGAGGGCAACCGCGGGCAGCGCGGGCAGGGAGTAGTGCTCGAGCCGCGATGCGGCCAGCGAGAAGAACACGAGGACGACGGCGATCCACGCCAGCGGCAGCCGCAGCGCCGGCCGCCGGCCGAGCGTGCGTGCCGCGTGGATCAGCGCGGCGGGCAGCAACAGGCCCCAGGGCAGCGCGCGCACCACGAACATCGTCCAGAAGAAGCCGAGCGTGTCCGGGATCGAGTCGCGCGGGAGCTTCGCGTCGAAGAAGAAGAGGAGGTGCTGGTTCACCACGTAGTCCCAGAGGAAGCCGGGCGTCCGCTCGGCGACGAGCAGGTGCCAGGGGACGACGACGACGGCGAGCACCAAGACGCCGAGCGGCGCGCGCAGCGCCCGGAGGCGGGCGGCAATCGTCCGCACGCCGAGCTCGCCCGCGGCGATCTCGGCGAGGCCGATCGCGCCGCCCGGCAGCAGCACGGCGAGGAGCCCCTTGTCGAGGACCCCGATGCCGATGGTCGCCCAGAACGCGAGCGCAGCGGCCGTGCCACCCCCGCGGCGCAGGCGCACGTAGCAGTAGAGCGCGAGCGTCACGGCGAGCATCAACGCCATGTCCGCGCGCAGCATCCGCGCCTCGACGAGGAAGCCGAGGCTCGTGGCGAGCACCACGGCCGCCGCCACGCCGGCCGTCTCGTCGAAGAGCGCGGCGCCGAGCAGCCCGGTGAGGGCGACGGTCGCCAGCGCCGCGAGCGCCGGCCACACGCGCGCATACTCGGTCGGGCCGGCGAGCGCGAAGACGCTCGCCGGCAGCCAGTACATGAGCGGCGGCTTGGTGAGGAACGGCTCGCCGTTCATCCGCGGGACGAGCCAGTCGCCGGTCGCCACCATCTCGCGCGCGGGCTCGGCGAACATCCCCTCGGTGTCCGAGAAACCCGGCCGGTCGAGCCGCCAGGCGAGAAGCGGGACCGCGAGCGCGAGGACGAGCGCGAGCCGCCCGCTCATGCGCCCCAGTACGTGGTGGCCCAGAGCTGGAACATGACGAGCGTCCAGAGCTCCTTGCGGTGGTTGGCGAGGCCGCGCCGGTGGCGTTCCCAGAGGGTGGAGACCACGGTGGCGTCGAAGAGCCCCTGCCGGCGGAGCCGGCTCGGGGCGAGGAGGTCGCTGGCGAGGTGGCGCAGCTCGCCGCGCAGCCAGGCGCCGGTGGGCACCCCGAAGCCGTGCTTGGGGCGGCGCACGACTGCGGGCGGCAGGAAAGCCCGGGCAGCGCGGCGCAGCAGCGGCTTGGTCCGCCAGAGGCCCCGGCGCACGCGGGCCGGAAGGCCGAGCGTGTACTCGACGAGGCGACGGTCGAGGAAGGGGGCGCGGACCTCGAGGGCCGCGGCCATGGAGGCCCGGTCGGCCTGCACGAGGTTGTCCTCGGAGAGGTAGTAGATCAGGTCGAGCGCGGTCGCGACGTCGCTCGCGGAGTCGGGCCGCAGGGCCGCGAGGCGGCTGTAGGCGTCGGCGTAGGGGTCGAGGGTACCGAGGCGGTCGCGGACCTCCGGCGTGAGGACGCGGTGGAGGGCGTCGGGCGGGAAGCTGCCCATCCAGCGGAGGTGGCGTTCGGCGGCGGGCCGGGCCGCGTCGGCGACGAAACGGCGGAGCGCGAAGTCGAAGCTCAGGTAGCGGTGCGAGGTGGGTAGGCGTTCGACCGCGGCGGTGAGCAGGCGGCGCAGGCGGGCGGGCAGCCGGCGGTACGCCGACGCGGCGACGTGCGCGGTCTGCGTGGGATAGCCGCAGAAGAGCTCGTCGCCGCCGTCGCCCGAGAGCACGACCGTCACCTCCCGGCGCGCGTGGCGGGCGAGGAGGACCGCGGGCAGGACGGTGGGGTCGGCGAAGGGCTCGTCGAAGATGCGCGCTACCTCGGGGAGCAGCGCCGGGGCGTCGGCGGCGCGCAGCACGACCTCGTGGTGCTCGGTGCCGAGCTGGCCGGCCACGGCGGCGGCCTGGCGGCGCTCGTCGTAGGTCGCCTCCTCGAAGCCGATGGCGAAGGTCTTCACGGGGCGCGAGGAGGCGGCGGCGGCGAGCGCGGTGACCAGGCTCGAGTCGAGCCCGCCGGAGAGAAACGTGCCCCATGGGACGTCGCACACGAGACAGCGGCGCACGGCGGCGTCGAGCAGCGCGAGCGCGTGGTCGGCCGCCTGCTGGCGGCGGGGCTCCACACCCCAGGGATGCGGCAGCCGCCAGTACGCCTCGAGCGTCTCCCGGCCGTCGGCGGCCAGCGTCATCCGGTGCGCCGGAGGCAGCTTGCGTACCTGGCGGAAGATCGCCTGCGGGGCGGGGACGTACTCGAAGGCGAGGTAGTGCGCGAGCGCGGGCCAGTCGAGGTCGCGCGAGACCTCGGGATGGACCAGGAGCGCCTTCAGCTCCGAGGCGAAGAGGAAGCCGTGCGGCAGCCGCACGTAGTACAGCGGCTTCTCCCCGAAGCGGTCGCGCGCGAGGAAGAGCTGCCGGCGCCTCGCGTCCCAGAGCGCGAACGCGAACATGCCCTCGAGGTGCTCGAGGCAAGCGGTGCCGTGCTCCTCGTAGGCGTGCAGGATGACCTCGGTGTCGGTGCGCGAGGCGAAGCCGTGGCCGCGGCGGCCGAGGTCCTCGCGGAGCGCCTCGGCGTTGTAGATCTCACCGTTGGCGACCAGGTGCAGCGTGCCGTCCTCGTTGGTGAGCGGCTGATGGCCGGCGACCAGGTCGTTGATGCGCAGCCGCCGCGCCGTGAGCCCGACGTCGCCGTCGGTCCAGGTGCCGTGCTCGTCGGGTCCCCGGTGCGTGAGCGCCTCGCCCATGCGCTCGAGCACCGCGCGCGCCGCCGGTGCGCGTCCGTCGAAGCCGAGGATGCCTGCGATGCCGCACATGACGTCAGGTCCCCCGAGCTTCCGTCGGCAAGGCGTATGGCACCGGATCGCGCGCATTGCAACACGCGGGTCCGCGGGCGCCGCCTTTACGAGGCGGCCCGCTTCTGCGAAGGGAGGCCCTCTCGATGCGAGGTCCGGCGGCGGTCGTGCTCGTGCTCGTCGCGGCGGCTCCCGTCGCCTCCGCGTCGGCGTGGACGCGGATCGGCGATGCCCTGCGGGCGCTGCTGCCGCGCCGCGCCGCCGACGAGCCTTGCCCGCTCGGCCCCCTGGTGCGCGGGCAGGCGGAGCCGGGAGCCAAGGACGTCGTGATCCCGGCGCGAAAGCGGGCGTGGGAGGCGTCGCTCGGCGGCGAGGAGGCCGCCCGGCCCTTCGTGCGCGCGCGGCTCTCGGGCTGGCCGGGGCGCCTCCTCGCCGATCGCGGCACGCTCCCGGCCGCGGACCGCGACTTCGTGCTCCGTCTCGCGCGCGACACCTGGGCGGGGCTCGAGGCGTTCACCGACCGCGAGGACCACCTGCCGGTCGACCACGTCCGCCTCGCGGCGGACCCGCGCGAGGCGCGCGTCGGGGACTACACGAACGTGACCACCGTCGGGCTGCGCATGCTCGCGATCGTCGCCGCCGAGCGGCTCGGCTTCATCGGCGCCGACGGCGCGATCGCGCGCCTGCGCGCGCTGCTCGCGACCCTCGACGGCCTCGAGAGCTACCGCGGCTTCTTCTACAACTACTACGACACGACCTCGCGCGAGCGCACGAGCAACTTCGTCTCGTTCGTCGATTCCGCCTGGCTCGTCGCGGGGCTGATGGTGGCGCGGTCGACGTTTCCGGCGCTGGGTGAGGCGTGCACGCGGCTCATCGCGCGGCAGGACTTCCGCTTCTTCTACGACGCCCACGCCGGGAAGATGACCCACGGCTACTGGGTCCAGCGCGGCGCGCCCTCCGCCTACCATTACGGCATGCTCTACGCCGAATCGCGGCTCGGCAGCCTGATCGCGATCGGTAAGGGCGACGTCCCCGAGGAGCACTGGTTCCGCATGGTGCGCACGTTTCCGCCGCGCTGTGCGTGGCAGAGCGCGACCCCGCAGGGCCGGCGGCGCAAGACGGTGCGGGGGCACGCGCTCACCGGCGGGTGGTACGCATGGCGCGGCACGCGCTACGTGCCCTCCTGGGGCGGCAGCATGTTCGAGGCGCTGATGCCGACGCTCGTGCTCGACGAGGCGCGCTGGGCGCCCGACAGCCTCGGCGCCAACGACGCGGCGCACGTGCTGGTCCAGCGGCGCTGGGCGCTCGAGGTGCTCGGCTACCCGGTCTGGGGTCTCTCGCCCTCGCGTATCCCGGGGGGCGGCGGCTATGCGGAGTACGGCGTGAAGGTGCTGGGCGCGCTCGGCTACGAGTCGGGCGCGGTCACGCCGCACGCCGCTGCCCTCGCGCTCGCGGTCGCGCCGGGCGACGCCGTCGCCGACCTCCGCCGGCTGGCCGAGCGCTACGACGCCTACGGCGAGTACGGCTTCTACGACGCGGTCGATCCCATCGGCGGCGACGTGGCGGACGTCTATCTCGCTCTCGACCAGGCGATGACGCTCGTCGCCGCCGCCAACTGGCTCGTGCCCCACTGCATCCAGGAGCGCTTCGCCGCCGATCCGATCGCCGCCCGCGTGCTGCCGCTGCTCGGCGCGGAGCGGTTCTTCGACTGACCCGATGGCGCGCGTCACGCTCGAGCAGGTCGAGAAGGTCTACGCGGACGGCACGCGGGCGCTCACCGACTGCACGCTCGCGGTGGAGGATGCCGAGCTCGTCGTGGTCGTGGGCCCGTCGGGCTGCGGCAAGTCGACGCTGCTGCGGCTCGTGGCCGGCCTCGAGGAGCCGACGCGGGGGACGCTGCGCATCGGCGACGTGGTCGCCAATGCGGTCGCGCCCCAGCGGCGCAACGTCGCGATGGTGTTCCAGGACTACGCGCTCTACCCGCACCTGAGCGCGCGCCGCAACCTCGAGTTCCCCCTGCGCATGCGCCGGCTCGCCCGCGACGAGGTGCGCCGGCGCGTCGAGCAGGTGGCGGCGCTGCTCGACATCGGCCCGCTGCTCGAGCGCCTGCCGCGGCAGCTCTCGGGCGGACAGCGCCAGCGCGTCGCGATGGGGCGAGCGCTGGTGCGCGAGCCGGCCGCCTTCCTGCTCGACGAGCCGCTCTCGAACCTCGACGCCCGGCTGCGCGCCCAGGTGCGGGCCGAGATCCTCGAGATCCAGCGGCGCACCCGCACGACGATGCTCTACGTCACGCACGATCAGGTGGAGGCGATGACCCTCGGCGACCGCATCGCGGTCCTCGACCGGGGGCGACTCCAGCAGGTGGCGCCCCCTCGCGCGCTCTACGACCACCCTGCCAACGCGTTCGTCGCCGGCTTCATCGGCAACCCGCCGATGAACCTGTTCGCCACGCGGCTCGTGCCGCGCGACGGCGGGCTCGTGCTCACGCTCGGCGGCGCGGCGGTGGAGATCGCGCCGCCGGCCGCGGCGGCCGAGCGCGTGCGGGGCCTCGTGGGTGCGCCGCTCACGGCGGGCGTGCGCCCGGAGGCGCTGCGGCTCGGGGCCGACGGGGTGCCGGCCGCGGTCGCGCACGTCGAATGCCTCGGGCACGAGTCGCTGGTCCACGTGCGCGCGGGCGACGTGGCGCTCGTGGTGCGCGTTCCCGGCATGCCGGCGCTCGCCCGCGGGGCGCCGGTGGGGGTGGCGATCGACCCCGCCCGCGTCCACCTCTTCGACGCCGACGGCCGCGCGCTCAGCGGCTAGCACCGCCGCCGAGCACGAGGCGCACCCGATGCGCGGCGCCGTCGGCGGCGAGCAGGATCCGGGCGGCGCCGTCCTCGACCACGGCCGGCACGCCGTCGACCTCGGCCGCGGTGACGCGCCGTGCGCGACGCCGCGGATTCTCCACCGCGATCGTGTAGCGTGTGCGGCCGTCGGGCAGCCGCAGGCGCACGGCGAACCCCGGCCAGGCGTCGGGGATGCAGGGGCGGACCCACAGCGTGCGGCCCTCCTCGATCCGCAGCCCGAGCACCGCCTCGAGCGCGACGCGCAGCATCCAGCCCGCCGAGCCCGTGTACCACGTCCAGCCGCCGCGGCCGACGTGCGGAACGACGCCGTAGACGTCGGCGGCGACGACGTAGGGCTCCACCTGATAGACCGCCAGCGCCGCGGGGTTGCGCGAGTGCCAGACGGGGCCGATGCGCTCGAGGAGCGCCGCGGCGCGCTGCCGGCGCCCGAGCCGCGCGAGGGCGGCGACCACCCAGAGCGCCGCGTGGGTGTACTGTCCTCCGTTCTCGCGGATGCCGGGTCCGTACCCCTTGATGTAGCCGGGGTCGTGCGCCCCGCGGTCGAAGGGCGGAGCGAGGAGGCGGACCAAGCCCCGGCGGTCCGAGATGAGCTCGCGCTCGACGGTATCCATGGCTCGCGCCGCGCGCGCGGCCGGCGCCGCGCCGGAGAGCACGGCCCAGGCCTGCGCGAGCGCGTCGATTCGGCACTCGTCGCTCGCCGCCGAGCCGAGCGGCGTGCCGTCGTCGTAGTAGGCGCGCCGGTACCACGCGCCGTCCCAGCCGGCCGTCTCGAGGGCCGCGCGCAGCGCGCCGCGGTAGGCGCGGTAGCGCGCGGCGCGCGCGCGGTCGCCGCGGCGCCGGCAGAGCGGGAGGAAGTCGCCGAGCACGGCGTAGAGGAAGAAGCCGAGCCACACGCTCTCGCCGCGGCCCTCCCGCCCGACGCGGTTCATGCCGTCGTTCCAGTCCCCCGTGCCCATCAGCGGCAGGCCGTGCGCCCCGCGGGTGAGGGCGCGGTCGAGGGCGAGGCAGCAGTGCTCGTAGAGGTCCGCGCGCACGCGGCTCCGGGTGGGCGTGAGGTAGGCCTCGTCCTCGCCGGGCGCGAGCGCGCGTGCGGCGACGAACCCCGCCCGCTCGTCGAGGACGCCCCAGTCGCCGGTCGTGCGCACGTAGTGCGCGGTGAGGTAGGGGAGCCACACGAGGTCGTCGGAGAAGCGGGTGCGCGTCCCCGACCCGCCCGGATGCCACCAGTGCAGGACGTCCCCCTCGGGGAACTGGTGCGCCGCGTGCAGGACGAGCTGCGCGCGCGTGAGGTCCGGGCGGTGGTGGACGAGCGCGGCGGCGTCCTGGAGCTGGTCACGGAAGCCGAATGCGCCGCCCGCCTGGTAGAAGGCCGAGCGCCCCCAGAGCCGGCAGGCGAGCGTCTGATAGGGAAGCCAGCCGTTCACGAGCGCGTCGATCGCGGCCGACGGAGTCTCGACCTGTACCGCCTCGACCGTCTCGCGCCAGAACGCCCGGACGCGCGCGAGGGCACGGTCGACCGCGCCGGGGGTGCGGTAGCGCGCGACGAGCCGCAGCGCCGCGCGCCGGTCGACCGCCTCGCCGAGCACGACGGCGCACGCGGCCGTCTCTCCCGGCCGCAGGCGCAGCGTCACCTGGAGCGCGGCGCACGGGTCGAGGCCGAGGCCGGTGCGCCCGTCGAGCCGAGCGGCCGCCTCGAGCGCGGCGGGGCATGCGGGGGTGCCCCGCCGGCCGAGGAAGGCCGTGCGGTCGCCGGTGACCGCGAGACGCGCACCGGGCGGCGCGGCCGCGGCGGCGAACGCGACCGCGCCGGCGCGCGGGCGGTCGGCGAGGAGAACGCCGGCGCGCGCATCGAAGGTGGTGCGCACCCGGCCCCGCGTCTCCTCGGGCAGCGTGCCGAGCACCAGGTGGAAGTAGGCGAAGAGCGAGATGCGCCGGGGCGCGGCGCTCACGTTGCGCAGGGTGACGCGGAGCACCTTCACCGGGTCCCCGCGGGGCACGAAGACGGACGTCTCCTGCGCGAGATCGTGGCTCGAGTGCCGCCAGCGCGTCCAGCCGAAGCCGTGGCGGACCTCGTAGGGGGCGGCCGCGGGTGTCGGGCCGGGCAGCGGCGACCAGAAGAGGCCGCGGTCCTCGTCGCGGATCCAGAGCGCCTCGCCGTGCGGGTCGGCGACCGGATCGTTCGACCAGGGGGTGAGCCGATTCAGCCGGCTGTTGCGGCTCCAGGTGCAGGCGGCCCCGGCCTCGCTCACGAGGCAGCCGAACTCCTCGGCGGCGATCACGTTCACCCAGGGCATGGGCGGCCGCGCCGGCGGATCGAGCCGGATCACGTACTCGCGCCCGGCGGCGGCGAAGCCGCCCCGGCGGCCGTCGAACGCCGGGCCGGGAAGCGGCGGCGGCGGCGCGGGATGCCAGCGGCGGCGCGCGCGCGGCGCGGCGGTTCGCGCGCGCCGGCGGACGCGGTGGGCGAGCCCGCTGCGCAGTCGGTCGGGATCGAGGCCCTTGGCCCGCCAGTACGCGTCGGCGGCGCCGCGTCCGAGGGCGCGCACGCGCGCGAGGGCCGCCGCGTCGACCGCATACGGGGCCGCGTAGAGCACCGCGCCGGCGCACTCCTCGAGCGCCGCGGCGTCCGCGGCGGCGAGCCCGAGGCGCGCCCGGAGCGCGCGCTCGGCCGTCGCGGCCGCGGCGAAGGCGCCGTCGGCCGCCCCGGCGGCGGCGTGACGTGCGGCGAGCGCCAGGGCGTCGGCCCGCGTATCTGCCGCCCCGAGGACGAGGACCAGATCGACGGACGCGCCCGGCGCGAGCAGGACCGTGCGGCGGAGCGCGAGCACGGGGTCGAGCACCGTGCCGACGGTGCCCGAGAGTTGCGCGCGGCTGCACAGCGCCCGAGGCGCGGCGAGCAGGCGGCCGCGGCCGAGGAAGCGCGCGCGGTCGGTCTCGCAGGCGAGCCGGCCGGGCCCGGCGAGCGCGGCCGCTATCCACGCCCGCGGCTCGCCCGCGCCGCGCGGCCGGCGGCGGGCGAGCAGCACACCCTCGGCCGCAGCCAGCTCGGTTTCGACGAAGAGCTTGGCGAACGCCGGATGCGCGACGTGGGCGGAGCGCTCGGCGAGCACCACCTCGGCGTACGTCGTGACCTCCACCCGGCGCACACGCCGGCTCCGATTGCGCAGACGGACTCGGCGGACCTCCACGTCCGCGCCGGGCGGCACGGCGACCTCGAGCGCCGCCGCGATCCCGCGCGTGCGCCGCGTGATCACGACCCGCCCCGGGGCGACGCGCGCCTCCGTGGGCCGCCCCGGCGTCGCGCACGGCTGCTCGCCGAGCGACCAGAAGGCCCCATCGTCGAGGTCGCGCAGGTAGACGAACACCCCGTCGGCGTCCGTGGTCGGGTCGGCTGCCCAGGCGGTGAGCGCGAGGCCCCGCCAGGTGGAGCAGCCGGTGCCGGCGGCGGTGAGGAGCACCGTGTAGCGGCCGTTGGAGAGCAGCCGCGCGTGCGGCAGCGGGTCGTCGAGCCGCTCGAAGCCGTACGGCGCCACCCTGGTAGACCCTAGGAGCCCCTAGTAGCTCAGCACGACGTCGGCCGGCGCCCGCGCAACGACGGCCTGGCCCGCGGTGAAGGTGTCGACGGCCTGTCCGTCGACCGTCACCGCGCGCAGCGGCCGGTCGAGCGGCGAGACGACCACGATCTTCCCGGGCGGCACGACCACGTCGCCGCCGAGGCGCAGGCGCACCGTGTCCGGCCCCTCGGCTCGCAGGCTGTAGCTGAGCACGCCGTAGTACGTCGGCAAACGCTTGACGGCGACGCCGGGCGCGGCCGTGACCCACGCCGCGGGGACGCCGGCGCCGAGCACGAGGGCGCCGTCGGCCTCGCGCTCGTAGGCGAAGAGCGTGCGCGCCGAGCGGATGAACTCGGCGCCCACCCACGTGTGCGGCATGTCACCGATGAAGCGCGCGGCTGCCGGGTCGCGCCCCGCGATCTCCGCCCATTCGTTCCAGCCGACCGGTCTCCGGTCTGCGAGCAGCCAGTCGAGCAGCGTGATCGCGCGGCTGCGCTCGCCGAGCAGCACGAGCGCGCCGACGTTGCGCACCTCGTAGGGCGAGTAGGCGTCCCAGGTCGTGTCCGCGCGCCGGCGCTCGAACTCCTCCCAGTAACGATCGAAGGTCCGCCGCAGCGCGGGCTCGGGTAGGCCGTCCAGGTCGCCGCCGGGCGTGAGCGCGATCGCCGTCGAGGTGGGGTCGAAGTCGCCGAGCTCGACCGAGCCGGGGACGTAGTCGATGCCGCGGTCGACGAGGGTACGCGCGATCGAGGCGCCGAGCGTCTGGCGGAACGCGTCCCGCAGCGCCGCGAACTTCGCCGCGTGCCCGTCGTCGCCGACGGCCACGGCGAGCATCGCGGCGTCGGTGAGGCCGCGCAGCGCGAAGAAATCGTCCCAGTAGGAATGGACCGGATGCGCCGAGTATCCTTCGTGGCTGATCGACTCGGGCAGCAGGCCGTAGAAGGCCTGCTTGTCCGGCGCCCGGTACTCCTCGGTGAGGCGCCGCTTGCGCAGGCCCTCGAGGTACTCGACCGCGTGCACCACTTGCGGCCAGAGATCGTTGACGAGCCCAACGTCGTGGGTGAAGCGGTAGTACTCGGCGATCGCGTAGACGAAGGCCCCCGGGCTGTCGTGCTCCGGCACGGGGTCGGCGCCCCGCCGGTCGACGCAGCACGGCACCTTGCCGTCGGGGAACTGGTAGGCCGCATACCAGCGCAGGAAGTCGCGCACGACGTCGGGGAAGCCGGTCTCGAGGAGCGCGGTCGCCATGAGCGCGCCGTCGCGGATCCACGAGCGCGCGTAGTTGCGCGGGCCCGGGCGGAGCGCGGGGCCGTCGCGGTTGATCAGGATGTAGGCGACGTTCGTCCGCAGCGTTTGCGCCACCGCGTCCGCGGCGGGCGGCAGCGTGAGATCGACGCGGTCGAGCAGCCGCTCCCAGTACTGCTCGGCCTGCTCCTGGCGCTCGGCGACGAAGCCGGGCGCGCTCTCCGCGGTGAGCCCGGCCGGCGTGAGCAGGTGGGGCTCCTGGAAGGGGATCGCGAGGTCGACCTCGGCGTGCGCCTTCGGCTCGAGGTAGAGGTTGTACTGAAAGGCGCCGGAGGCGAAGCCGAAGGGGTCGGTGACCTCGGTCCGGGGCGGCACGGTGCCGCGGGCGAGGAAGTGCATCACCCGGCCCTCCTCGAAGGTGGCCGCGCCGAAGTAGTCGGGGGGCGTGAGCGACACGACGGCGCGATCCTGATCGACCCAGGCCGTGCGCCCGTCGAAGCGGATCTCCCGGATGTGGGTGACGCCGCCCGGCGCGTTCACGGTCTGCCAGGGCGGATTGACCTGGAAGGGACGGATGGCGAGCATGAGCTCGACCGGCTGCCCCCGCTCGCCGCGGTTCTCGACCCGATAGCGCGCGTAGAGCGTCGCCTTGCCGGGCTGGCCGGCGGCGAAGGCGGTGGTGGTGAGGGTGAGGTCGCCGTGGTCCCAGACCACCGAGGGGATCGGCAGCGAGCCGGCGTCGAGCTGCTGGCTCGTCCGCACCGCGTCCCAGGTGATCAGGCCCGCGTCGGTGTGGAGGAACGGCTCGATCGAGAAGGCGCCGCGGTCGACCTCGAGCATGCCCTCCTCGTTCAGCAACGCCTGCTTGCCGTCGCCGTCGACGCCGACGACCGTCCAGTAGGTCTGCCGCCCGTAGAGGTACTTCGGATACATGCCGGCCGGCGCGTCCCGCGCGATCGCCTCGAAGAAGCGGTTCGGCGAGGCCGAGAAGTCGACCGGCTCGACGGCCAGCGCCCGGATGCCGTAGCCGCGGCCGCGGCTGCTGTGCTGCATCAGCAGCCGCACGAAGCGCGACTCGGCGTCGGGCATATAGATGTAGTCGCGGCCCCCGTGCCCGGTGACGGTGTGATAGGCCGTCGTCCAGGCGGCGCCGTCGTTCGACACCTGCACGTCGAACGCCGTCGCGTAGTCCTCCGCGTCCCAGTCGATCACCAGCCCCCCGAACTCGCGGTTGCGGCGGAAGTCGACCGTCAGCCACTGCTCGCGCGGCACCGGCTCGCTCTCCCAGCCCGTCGCCCGCCCGCCGTCGAGCACGAGGGCGGGATCGTGGCCGGCGGCGCTGGTGGAGGCCTGCACGTCGGGCACGCCGTCGGGGCCGGCGGGCTCACGGGGCTCGAACTCGAGGTCGCCGATCCAGATCGAGCCGCTGCCGCCCTCGCCGGCCGAGATCGCGATCTCGATCGCGCCGACCTGCTTGAGGTCGCCGCCCGGGCCCCAGGCGAAGGCGATGCGCGACTTGCGGATGGTCACCCGCTGCCAGTCGCGCGGGAAGGCGTAGTCCCGCTGATCGTCCCACCAGACGTTGCGGCCGCGGGCGTCGACCAGCTTGAACTCGAAGTTGTTCGGGTGGGCCTCACCGCGGAGGTCGAAGCTGAAGGCGTAGTTCTCGGGCAGCGTGAGCGAGACCGCCTTGCGCACGATCACGTAGCCGCCGCCGCCGTTCAAGTCGAAGCCGATGCGCATCGCCATCCCGTGCGGCCCGGGCTCCTGGGTGAGCCAGACGTGCGTCCCTTCCGACGCAGTCGCCGTCCAGCCCTCGAGGCTCTGGAAGTCGTCGAGCACGACTTTCTCCGCCCGCGCCGGTGCGGCGGCGACGGCGATGAGGAGCGCCGCGGCGAGCGTTGCGCGCACCGGGCTACTCCTTCACCCCGCCCGCGAGCACGCCGGCGACGTAGTAGCGCTGGAGCGCGAGGAAGAGCACGACCACCGGCAGGACCGTGAGCACCGCCCCGGCCGTCATCAGCTCGACGTCCTGGACGTGCTCGCCGGCGAGGCTCGCGAGCGCCACCGGCAGCGTGTAGCGGTCGCGGTCGGCGAGCACGATGAGCGGCCACATGAAGTCGTTCCACGCGCCCATGAAGGTGAACAGCGCGAGCGTGACCAGGACGGGCGCGCACAGCGCGAGGGCGATCGAGCGATAGACGCGCAGCTCGCCGGCGCCGTCGATGCGGGCCGCGTCGAGCACCCCGTCGGGGATGCCGAGCGCGTACTGCCGGACGAGAAAGATGCCGAAGACGCTCGCGAGCCCGGGCACGAGCACGCCGCAGTAGGTGTCGACCAGGCCGAGGGCGCGCACGAGCAGGAAGAGCGGCAGCATCGCGACCTGGCCCGGGATGACGAGCGCCGAGAGGAGCAGGCCGAAGAGGCGGTCGCGCCCCGCGAAGCGCAGCTTGGCGAAGGCATAGCCGGCCATCGAGTCGAGCGCGACGGCGATCAGCGTGACCGCGAGGGCGATCCCGGCGCTGTTGAGGAGGCAGCGGCCGATCTCGAGGCGGGTGAAGAGCGTGCGGTACTGCGCGAGCGTGGGTGCGCGGGGCAGCAGGTGCAGCGGGAGGACGCTCGCTTCGCCGCTCGCCATGAACGAGGCCGACACCATCCAGAGCAGGGGAACGAGCGTGAGCGTGGCGAGCGCGGCGAGGGCCGCGTGCAGCGCGACGATCGTCGCCGCACGTCTCATCGCGCGCCCCCAGAGCCGCTCGTTGCGAGGCGGAGGTCGCCGCGGCGCAGGCGGAGCTGGAGGACCGTGAGCGCGAGGACGATCCCGAAGAGCACGAAGGCGATCGCGGAGCCGGCGCCCATGTTCCACCACCGGAACCCCTCTTCGTACATGAGGAGGGCGACGCTGAGCGTGCTGTCGCCCGGGCCCCCCTGGGTCATCACGTAGGGCTCGGCGAAGAGCTGAAAGTAGCCGATCAGCGTGATGACCGCGACGAACACGAACGTCGGCGCGAGCATCGGCAGGGTCACGCGCCGCAGCCGCTGCCACGCCCCCGCGCCGTCGAGCCGCGCGGCCTCGTCGAGCTGCGCGGGAATGCCCTGGAGGCCGGCGACGAAGATCAGCATGTTGAAGCCGAAGTTCTTCCAGACGGCGAGCAGGATGATCGCGGGCATCGCCCAGCGGGGATCGCCGAGCCAGTCGATCGGTCCGACGTGCACCAGCCCGAGCAGGTGGTTCAGCAGCCCGAAGCGTGGCTGGTAGAGGAACCGCCAGACCACGGCCACGGCCACGAGCGTCGTCACCACGGGCAGGAGAAAGACGGTGCGGAAGAGCCCCTTGAGCCGGACGAGCCTCGCCTCGACGAGGAGCGCCACGCCGAGCGACACGGTCACCGACAGCGGTCCGCCCACGAACACGAAGTACGCGGTGTTGCGCAGCGCGGTCCAGAAGCGCGCGTCGGCGAGCAGGTGGCAGTAGTTGGCGAGCCCGACCACGCGCAGCCGCGCAAGGTCGCCCACCGCGTAGACGTCGAAGTCCGTGAAGCTCAGCCCGAGCGCCGCGACGACCGGCAGGAAGAAGAACACGCCGATCGCGAGCAGAGCGGGCGTGACCAGCGCCCAGGCAGGGTCGATCCGGACCCGCATTCAGCCTCCGGCCCGCTCGAGCAGCCAGCGGCGTTTGGCGAGCACGCCGTCGACGTCCCGGTCGAGCGCTTCGAGCGCGCCGTCGATCCCCATGTCCCCGCGAATGGCCGCCTCCCCGTAATGCGCGATCGCGCTCGCGATGCGCTCCCACTCGGGGATCTTGGGGGTCGACCGCACGTGTTGCAACTGCAGCCAGAAGGCACCCGCGCGCGGATCGTCGGGGAGGGCGGCCGCCCGCCAGGCGCTCTGGCGCGCGGGGAGATCGCCCGTGAGCTGGTAGAAGCGTGCCTGCTGCGCCGGCTCGGCGAGGTACTCGACCAGCGCCCAGGCGTCGTTTTGCCGCCGCGACCCACGGGCGATCACGAGGCTCGCCCCGCCGGCGAGCGAGGCGCCGGGGTATTCGCCGTCGGGCGAGGGCAGCGGCGCCGTGCTCCAGCGATCCCGGGCCGCGGCCGGAAGCCGCCGCGCGAACTCGCCCAGGTTCCACGGGCCGGTCAGGTACACGGAGAAGGCCCCGCGGGCGAAGTCCTGGTAGACGTTGGCCACGGCGGTCTCGCCGGGCGGCGCGAGGCCACGGCGAAAGAACTCGAGATAGAACGTGAACGCCGCGCGGAAGGCCGGGCTGCGGAAGTCGCCGTAGCGGGCGTCGTCACGCAGCAGGTCCGCGCCCCACTGGAGTCCGAGGATGACCAGCGGCTCCCATTCGCGCGCGGGCAGCAGGATGGCCCAGCTCCCGGGGCCTGCGGCCGCCTGCATGCGGACCATCGCCGCCACCCAGCCGGCCCACGTCGGCGGCGGTCGCGCGAGGCCGGCCGCGGCGAGCAGATCGGTGCGGTAGAAGAGGAGGCGCGTGTCGACGTACCACGGCACGCCGTAGGTCACGCCATCGATCAGGTTCGCCGCGAGGATGCCGGGGAAGTAGTCGGCCGTGCGCATGGCGGCGGAGCGGGCGAGGCGCTCGTCGAGGGGCTCGAGCGCGCCGAGCGCGACCAGCTCGGGCAGCCACGTGTTGCCCACCTGGAGCACGTCGGGCATGGCGCCGCCGACGAAGGCGGTGAGCAGCTTCTCGTGCGCGGCGCTCCAGGGAATCTGCTGCACGCGGACACGCAGCCCCGGATGCCGGCGCTCGAACTCGGGCAGGAGCTGCGCCACCACTTCGCCCTCGCGGCCGAGCGCCCAGAAGCGCAGCGCGGGCCGCGCGTCGCGCCGGCAGGCGGGAACGGCGACCAGCAGCAGGACCCCGAGCGCGAGGTGGCGGGGCGCCGTCAAGGCTCCGGCGGCGGGTCCGCGCCCGGGCGGCCCCAGCGTGCGGCGTGCTCGCGGGGCAGGGCCCAGACCCGGCGGTGCAGCGAGTCGGTCAGCTCGGGATCGAGCAGCAGGGCGCGGCGCTCGCGCGCGGTGATCCCGGCGGGCCCCTCGCGCAGCGCGTGCTCGAGGAGCGCGCCACGGGTCGCGCGCAGCCGCGCTCCCGGCGTGCGCGCGCGGCCGAGGAGAGCGCGGTGCAGCGCGTTGGTGTACGGATCGACGGCGACGCGCACGAAGCCGTCGCGCTCCGCCGGCCACGCGGCGGCTTCCGCCCGCCGGGCCGCGGCGAGGTCGGCCGCGAGGTCTGCCAGCTCGGGCGGGGGAGCATGCTCCTCGGGGATCAGGAAGAGGCCCCAGCGTCGCGCCCGCTCGCCCGCGCGGACGCGGCTGGTGATGGTCGACACGGGAACCGCCAGGATGAGCGCGCCGATGATCGGCGTGACCCACCAGAAGTAGTGCGGGTTGAGCCAGAGGAGGGCCGCGCCCCAGGCGCTCGCCCAGACCGAGTCGAAGCCGTGCTGGCGTAGCGCCTCCCGCCACGTCGTCTCGGCGTCCTCACGCTCCTGCGAGCGCCAGGTCACCGTGCGGCCGAGGAGGTTGAGCACCACGAAGCGGCTGTGGAAGACCATGCGGATCGGCGCCAGCAGGCTCGAGAGCACGATCTCGAGCGCCACGCTCGCCACGAGGCGCAGCACGCCCCCGTGGGGCCGTGCGCGCTCGGGCTGGCGGAGCACGAGCACGATGCTCAGGATCTTCGGGAGGAACAGCAGCGTGCCGATCACGGCGAGCAGCGACAGCGCCCACTCGGGCCGCCACACGGGCCACTCGGGAAAGAGGCTCGGTCCGTGCGGGAAGTATTCGTGGGCGACGAGCACGTTGACGATCGCCTCGACGGTGCTGAGCGTGAGGAAGGCGAACCACAGGAGCGCCGAGACGTAGGACAGCGCGCCGTTGAGGAAGAGCGCGCGGTGGGCGCCGAACAGACCCTCGGTGAAGACCAGCCGGAGGTGCTGGAGGTTGCCCTGACACCAGCGCCGGTCGCGCCGCATCTCCTCGAGCAGCGCCGACGGCACCTCCTCCCAGCTCCCGCCGAGGTCGTAGGCGAGCCAGAGGGTCCAGCCCGCGCGGCCCATGAGCGCGGCCTCGACGAAATCGTGGCTCAAAATCGCGCCGCCGAGCGGCTCGCGCCCCGGCAGCCGGGGCAGCGCGCAGTGGTCCATGAAGGGCTCGATGCGGATGATGGCGTTGTGGCCCCAGTACTGGCCGTCGCCGAGCTGCCAGTAGTGGAGGCCCGCGGCGAACATCGGCATGTACACGCGGCTCGCGAACTGCTGGACGCGCGCGAAAAGCGAGCGGCGATTCACCGCGACGGGCGACGTCTGGATCATGCCGACGTGGGGGTGGCGGTCCATCAGCTCGACCAGCCGGGCGAGCGTCTCGCCCGTCATCACGCTGTCGGCGTCGAGCATGACCATGTAGCGGTACTGCCGGCCCCAGCGCCGGCAGAAGTCGGCGACGTTGCCCGCCTTGCGCTCGATGCGCACCTTGCGCCGGCGGTAGAAGATGCGGTCGAAGCCGTCGGTGGCGCGGCACCAGGCGAGCCAGGCCTCCTCCTCGCGGACGGCGACGGCCGGGTCGGCCGTGTCGCTCAACACGAAGAAGTGGAAGCGGTCGAGGGCCCGGGCGCGTGCGAGGGAGCGGTGGATGGCGCGCAGCCCCGCGAACACCCGCTCGACGGGCTCTTCGCAGATCGGCATCACGATCGCCGTGGTGGCGCCGGGGGCGGGGCCGCCCGCAGGGCCGCCGCCGGCGGCCGGCTCGAGGCTCGTGATCGCGAAGCGGTCCCGGCCGCGCACCAGGATCGCGAAACCGAACAGCGCCGTCCAGAAGCCGATCGATATCCAGCCGAAGAGCGCGCCGAAGAAGACCGTGATCGCGAGCTCCAGCCACGTGTCGCCACCGTGTGGGAGGACGTGCACCATGAAGCGGCTGGCCACCGTGGTCGGCAGGAGCACCAGCGCCGCGAGGAGGAGCCGGCGGCGGTGGGCGACCCGCGTCCAGGGCAACCGGCGGCGCAGGCGGCGCAGCGGGCTACCGTAGAGGGCGCGCTCGGCCGGCACGCTCGCCGGGCGGTGGCGCCCGAGGAGACGGCGCAGCAGGTGGTGCTCGATCGGCTCGGACACCATCGAGCGCCGGCTGAGCATCGGCGCCGAACGCAGCGCGCCGTCGCGCACGGGCACCTCCCGCGGGCGGCGGCCGGGCGCGCCGCGGGGCGTCTTGCCCGCCAGCAGGCGATCGAGTCGCCACGCCAGGAACGGCTCGAGGCCGTCCAGGTCCGCCGCCCGCGGGCAACGCAGCAGCAGCTCGCGCAGCGCCCGCAGCGTCTCGCCGCACGCGTCGGCGCCCGGCTCCCACGGACGCAGCAGCGCGCGCTCGACCGCCTCGTCGGCGAGCGCCCGGCCCGCGGCCGCCGGAAGACCGAGCGCCGCGGCGTACGCGCGGGCGCGCTCGTGCGCGCCCTTCCAGTCCTGCAGCAGGCGCTCGGCCGGCGCCTCGAGGCGCCGGCCGGGCGATCCCGGCGCGCCGGTCACGGCAGCATCACGTAGGACCAGGTCTCCGTGAGCGTGCTGCCGTTCTCGTCGAGGAACGCGCGCAGCTCGATGGGCTGGTGCTTCTTCGGGCGGACCTCGAAGGCGAGGCGCCAGCCGCCGACGAAGGGGTTGCTCACGACCTGCTGGTTGACCACCTCCGCGACGTCGTTGCCGCCGAGCACGGTCACGACGCCGCGCAAGACCCGGTCGGCGGGGATGGCGGCGAGCTGCTTGCTCGCGAAGTCGATCACGAAGCGGCGGGTGTCCTTGCCGGTCCCGCCGTCCTGGCGCGTCGCCACCACGCGGCCGCCCGGCGGGCGGGCCGGATCGTCCCCGTACCAGTGGAGCGTGTACTCGAACGCCGCCGGCTCCCCCGGCCTCGGCGCCTTGGCCGGCACCCAGTAGGCGACCACGTTGTCGTTGGTGTCGGTGCTGGTGGGGATCTCGACCAGCTCGACGCGGCCGGCTCCCCAGTCGCCCTCGGGCGCGATCCACACGCTCGGCCGTCGCTGCGCCTGCGTCTCGAGGTCCTGGTAGTGGTCGAAGTCGCGGTCGCGCTGGAGCAGCCCGAACCCGCGCAGGCCCTGCGCCTGGAACCCGTTGACGTTGAGCACCGTCGCGTTGTCGAGCGGACGCCACAGCCACTCGCCGTTGGCGAGGTTGAGGAGGAGCCCGTCGGTGTCGTGCGCCTCGGGTCGGAAGTCGTTGAACCAGCGCGGCGTGTTCTCCCCGTGGAGGAACATGCTGGTGAGCGGCGCGATGCCGAGCTTCTCCACCTCGCGCCGCAGGAAGAGGCGGCACGCCGTGCGCACGACGGTCTGCTCGCCCGGCTCGACCACGAAGCGATACGCGCCGGTGAGGCTCGGGCTGTCGAGCAGCGCGTAGACCGTCATCTGCCGGTCCTTCGGCTTCGGCCGCACCAGCCAGAACTCGCGGAAGTACGGGAACTCCTCGCCCCGCGACTCGGCCGTGTCGACCGCGAGCCCGCGCGCCGACTGGCCGAAGACCGCGTCGCGGCCGAGCGCGCGGAAGTAGCTCGCGCCGAGGAAGACGATGACCTCGTCGTAGTAGTCGGGCCGCTTGATCGGGTAGTGGATGCGGAAGCCGGCGAAGCCGAGCTTTTGCGGCACGCGGCTCGCGAAGTCGTTCTTCCCGTAGTCGAACTGGCTCGGCGAGAAGGGCACCGGCTGCACGCCCTCGGGCGTCACGACGTTCACCTTGACGAGCCGGTCGTAGTAGAGCCCGGGGTGAAAGAACTGGACCTGGAAAGGCAGCCGGAGATCGCGCCAGAGCGCGTGGTCGGGGCGGAAGCGGATGTCGCGCCACTGATCGTAGGTGACCTTGAGGAGCCAATCGGGAACCTCGCCGCGGGGGTCGTGGAAGGGCTTCGCCGCGAGGTGGGCGGCGCGCTGCGCTACCGTGTCGAGATCGAAGCTCGCCGCTCGCGCGGGGACGCGGAGCCCCATCGCCACGACGAGCACCGCGAGGCCGCCTACGGACCGGGAAGCAGTGTGGGAAGCCCGCGTCCGCAGCATCGGCAACGTCCGGCTAGTGGCACGCCGGGCGGGCCGGGTCAAGGGTCGCGGCGATCACTCGGTCGGCAGCGGCGGGAGGTCCGCCGCGAAGGCGTGCCCCAGGTCGGGAACGGCGGGTCGTGGTGCGAGGGGAAGGAGCCCGAAGCGCCGCGTGATCGTCTTCAGGATGGAAGTGGTGTCGTACGCGGTGTGGTCGACCGCGGCGCGCTGGGTCAGCAGCGGCGAGACGATCATCGCCGGCACCCGCGTCCCCGGTCCCCACGCGTCGGAGACCCCGGGGCCGCTAGGCGGTGGAACGTGGTCCCACTGTCCGCCGTTCTCGTCGTAGGTGACGATGATCGCGGTCGTCGGCCAGTCACGGGCGTCGGCCCGGATGGCCTCGATCAACGCGACGAGGTGGCGCTCGCCGGACGCGAGGCCGGCGTAGCCCGGGTGCTCGTTCTCGGCGCCGAGAGGCTTGACGAACGCGACCGCGGGCAGCCGGCCCCGCCGCAGGTCCGTGAAGAGGTCCTGTTCGTCGGCGAGGTGCGTCCGTCCCTCGGTGCCGGGAGCGAAGCTCGCGAAGTAGTTGAACGGCTGGTGGTGGAACTGGAAGAGCGTGTCGGGACAGTGGGGGAACTGCGATCCGGGGCGCGCGCCCGGATCCGCGCAGCGCCCGTCGTGCCCGTTCGTCCACCCGCGGCCGGTCGTGTTCCCCGCTGCGTTGTCCCAGCCCCCCGCGTACCAGCGCCACGAAACGTGCGCCGCCGTCAGCCGGTCGCCGATCGTCGGCTCCTCGGCCGGCAGCGGCGGGAGCTGGAGGCCGCGGCGCGCCTCGCCCGGGGGCAGGAAGGGCGGGTACGTCGGCTGCACCGTGTTGACGACGTAGTCGCCGCACACGGCGGCCGGCGGGGGACACGGGCCGCCCGCCGGATCGGCCGCCACCGTGAGCGCCCCGTCGCGCCGCGGCCGGCCGTCCGGGCCGAGGATCGTGTGCGCCGCGGCGGGCGCGCCGGGCCACTGCGGCGTGGCGCCGCTCACGAGCCAGAGGTGGTTGAGCAGCGACCCGCCGAACGCCGCGTGGAAGAAGTGATCGGCGATGACGTAGGGCGGTGCGCCGGACCGGTGGAGGTAGCGGTAGAGCGGCAGCGCGGTGGTGTCGTAGTAGCCCTGCGTGAGCCCCGCCGCGTCGCTGCCCGCGGTGAACCGGTCCATTCGCCCGTGATCGATCTGATACTGCTCCTCGTAGAAGCGGTGCACGAGATCGGCCGTGCATCCGCCCGGGACGCCGAATCCGGCGGGGAGCGCCGTCGACGCCCCCGGCGGCGGGCTCGTGCCCGGCGGGCAGCACGTCGCTGCGGCGGCGGGGACGTAGGCGTCGATGGGGAACGGGCGATTGGGGAAGTGACCCCGGGACGCACAGTCCGCAGGCAGCCGGCCGCGCACGCGCCAGCCCGGCGCGAGCGCGGCACGCCCCCGGCACGGTCGGACCACGATCGTGTCTGCCACCGTGGCGAGGTTCACGTCGTGCTGGGGCAGGCAGCGGTAGGGGCGGCCCCGCCGGTCGACCTGGACCCGGTTCGGCGCTGCGGCCGGATCCGGCGCGAGGCCGTCGACGCCCGGCCACAGCCCCCAGAGGTTGTCGAAGGAGCGGTTCTCCTCGTAGATCACCACCAGATGCTCGACGCGCCCGAGCGGGTCGCCTGCCAACGTCGGGACGCGCGGCCGCGCGGCGCATGCCGCCAGCGCAAGCGACAGGAGGACCGCGCGCGCCATCAGACCCGCCGCCCCTGGCGCCACCGCCAGAGCGCGCGCAGCGCGGCGGCGCGCGCGGCCGGCGTGGCGCCGCCCGTGTCGACGACGACGTGGGGCTCGTCGGCGTCGGGCGGGGCGTGGGCCGCGCGTTGGTCGAGGTAGGTCTCCCAGCGGGCGTCCGAGACGGACGGCTCGGTCTCGCGCCGCGCGAGGCGCTCGCGCACCACCGCCTCGGGCGCCGTGCACACGACCAGGAGCCAGGGTCGGCGCTGCCGGCGGGCGACGCCGGCGAGGCGCTCGCGATCCGCGCGGCGCAGGAACGTCGCGTCGACGATCACCGGCTCGCCCGAGGCGAGCGCAGCGTCGGCTTCCGCGGCGAGCGCTGCGTAGACCGCGGCGCGCGCCTCGGGCGTGTAGAGCGCCGCCGGCCCGCGCTGCTCGGGCGCGAGCCGGGCGCGGGCCTTGCGCAGCGGGTCCGATGCGAGCAGCCGGAAGCCGGTCGCCGCGGCCACGGCGTGGGCGAGCGCCGTCTTGCCGCTCCCGCTGAGCCCGCCGATCGCGATCAGCGCCGGGCCCCCGGCGCTCCATGCGTAGCGCGTCGCGAGCGCCAAGTGCCGTCGCGCGCGCTCGGCCGCGGCCGCCCGCGCGCCGGCCCCGACCTCGGGCTCCGCGCTCGCCAGCCCCTCGACCTTGCCGCGGATCGCCGCACGATGGCAGGCGTAGAAGGGCAGCAGGCGGTGGAGGTCCGGATCGTCGGCGGCGCGTGCGTAGGCGGCCGCGAAGCGGCGGGCGAGCGCGGGGTGGCCGAGGGCGTCCAAGTCCATGGCGAGGAACGCCACCTCGGCGGCGACGTCGGTGCAGCGGAACGCCGGCGAGAACTCGATGCAGTCGAAGACATAGACGTCCGGCGGCAGCGGCGGATCGCCGGGCGCGCCGGCCACCGGCTCGTCGACGAAGCACACGTGCTCGGCATGGAGGTCCCCGTGGCCTTCGCGGATGCGGCCCGCGCGCTGCCGCGCGCGCAGCAGCGTCTCGTGGCGCCGCACGAACGTCGAGCCGAAGTCGGCGAGAATCTCGAGGTCCTCGGCGGCGAGCAAGGAGCCCACGAACGGACGCAGGCCGGCGACGTTGCTCCGCCACTCGCCTTCGATGCGCTCGGGGTCGGCGTGGGCGGCGACCGCAGGGCCGGTCGGTGCCGCGGCGTGGAAGGTCGCGAGCCGCGCGGCGAGCGCGTCCAGGCGCGCCTCGAGCGGCTCGCTGCGCGCGAGCAGCGCCGTGAGCATCCGCTCGCCCGGCAGGCGGCGCATCCAGACCACGTGCTCGACGGCCGCGCCCGCGCCGCCGAGCGCGAGGCGCCCGTCCGCCTCGCGCGTGACCGGCACGACGCCGAGATACACCGCCGCCGCCAGCCGGCGGTTCAACCGGACCTCCTCCTCGGCGAAGTGTCGGCGCCGCTCGGGCGTGCCGAAGTCGAGGAAGGGGAAGCGGACGGCCTTCTTGAGCTTGTACACGTATGGGCCGGCGAGGAAGACGTGCGAGATGTGCGTCTGCACGTGCTCCACTCGCGCCGGGCGATGCGCGTAGAGCTCGGGCCGGGCGAGGGCGGCGACGACCTCCTCCTGCGCCATGGAGCCCACGTGTACCCCCGCCGCGCCCGGAAGGCACGCCCCGGCGGGCCTTCCGGTTCGCAGATCCCGGACGGCCGCGGCCCGGCCCGTGCCAGCGTTGCGACCGGCGCGTCGATCCACGCGGCTTCCGCCTGGCACGCGTTTCGCTCCTCGATCCGGCCGAGGAGGCTCTCGATGTTCCCCGCTCGCGTCGCCGACTGGATGAAGCACCCCGTCCACCACGTGAAGCCGCTCGACACCGTGCGCCACGCGCGCGCGCTCCTCGAGCGCCACCGTGTCAACCAGCTCCCGGTCGTGGTCGACGGCCACCTGGTCGGCATCATTACCGACCGGGACCTGCGCGATGCGTTCCCCGCCGTGCCGGAGGTGTCGGCGGCGCTGCGCAGCGGGCGCGCGCACGGGGACCTCGGCGAGACTCCGGTCGAGGACGTGATGACACGCACGGTCGTCACGGTCGCGCCGAGCGACGTGCTGACCGAGGCGGCGCAGCTCATGCGGCGCGAGCGGATCGGCGCGCTGCCGGTGGTCGAGGAGGGTCGTCTGGTCGGCATCCTCACGCGCAGCGACGTCCTCGCGGCGTTCGTCGCGCTCGCGGCGGGGACGGGGGAGCCGGAGACGCCGGTCGCGCGCGCAGGCCTCGGGTCGACGCGGCGCCGCTGAGCCCCCGGGCGGAGTGAAGCCGCCCACCCGGTGCGGTATCATGCGGCCGTGACCCCCGGTCGCTCCGTGGCGGGCGCGATGCTCGTCGTCCTGTGGACCGCCTGCCTGCCCCCCGCGGCCGCCGGCGCGGAGCCCGAGGCGGCCGCGGAGACCGCGGCGATCGCCCGGCTCCTCGCCGTTCCCGGCCCGATCGTTATCGACGCCGAGCCGCTCGACGCCGAGCGCCTGCGGGCGCTCTACGCCGCGCGCGGCGACGCGCCGCTGTGGACGGTGGGGGGAGAGGGGGCGGCGCGTACCGCGGCGCTCGCCGCGGCCTTCGCCGACGCCGGCTCGCACGGGCTCGACACGGCCGCGTACCACGTGACGGGGATCGGTCGGCGGCGGGAGACCACCGATCCGGTGGTCGCGGCGGAGCTCGACGTGCTCCTCAGCGACGCGCTGATGCGCTATGCGGTCGACGTGCATACGGGGCGCGCTGCGCCGGCGCGCCGGGGCCCGGGGATCGACCTCGCGCCGCGCCGGCTCGACCCGATCGCGGCGGTCATGGACGCGGCCGCGGCGCCCGACCTCCGCGCCTGGCTCGACACGCTGCCGCCGCGGCATCCCGAGTACGCGCGCCTGCGCACGCTGCTGGCGCGCTACCGGACGATCGCCGTCGCCGGCGGCTGGCCGGCGCTGCCCGACGGCCCCAAGCTCGAGGTGGGCGCGAACGGTCCCGCGGTGACGGTCCTGCGGCGCCGCCTCGCCGCCGTCGGCGACCTGCCGGCCGCCGCGGCGCGGGGGACGCGCTTCGACGAGACGGTGCGCCGCGGCGTGCAGGCCTTCCAGCGCCGCCTCGGGCTCGCCGCCGACGGCGTGGTCGGCGCGACGACGCGCGCGGCGCTCGACGTCGACGTGGGCACGCGCATCGATCAGATCGTCGCCAACCTCGAGCGCTGGCGTTGGCTGCCCGATGAGCTGGGCGCGCGCCACGTCGTCGTCGACATCCCGGCCTTCACCCTCTCGCTGGTCGAGGACGGGCGCACGGTGCTCACGATGCCGGTGGTCGTCGGGCGTCCCGACCGCATGACGCCGATCCTCGCCGGCGAGATCACCCGCCTCACGTTCAATCCGAGCTGGACGGTGCCGACGACGATCGCCGACCAGGACATGCTCGGGCGCATCCGGCGCGACGCGTCGTACTTCGCCAGCGAGGGCATCCGCGTCTACGGCGGGCGGCCGGGCGAGCGCTACGAGATCGACCCCGCGACCATCGACTGGCGGCGCGCGCGCCTCGACGGGCTCAAGCTGCGCCAGCCGCCGGGGCCGAAGAACCCGCTCGGCCGTGTGCGCTTCGACATCCCGAACGTGAACGGGGTCTACCTCCACGACTCGCCGGCGCGGAGCCTCTTCCGCCGGCCGGTCCGGGCCTTCAGCTCGGGATGCGTCCGCCTGGGCGACGCGCTCGACCTCGCCTGGCGGCTGATGGACGGCATGCCGGAGTGGACCGCGGCGCGCCGGGAGGCGCTGCTGGCGGGATGGCGGACGCGCACGGTCGTGCTGCGCACGCCGGTGCCCGTGTATCTCCTCTACCGCACCGCCTGGCTCGACGACGCCGGCGTCGCGCACTTCCGCGACGATCTCTACGGGCGGGACCGCCGGCTCGCCGAGGCGCTGCGCCGCCGGCCGGCGGCGGGGCTGCCCACCACCTGATCAGGGGATCAGCCCGGCGCGCCGGCTCGCCGCGAGCGCGTCGATCGCCTCCGCGCGGCGCAGGGCCCCGCGGATCTCCTCGGCGAAGGCGGCGCGCCGCGCGGCCAGCTCGGCCCCGCCCGGATGGAGCAGGCCGCGGTTGTCGGCGAGGCGTAGCGCGGTCTCGAAGAGCGCGCGCGAGACCGACTCGGCGCTGCGGATGCGCCGCTGGAGGTGGTACTGGCGGCCGAGGGCGAAGCAGCGGCGGAGGAAGGCGGCGGGCTCGATCGTCGTCCCCGGATCCTCGCGCGCGAGCGCATCGCCCACGACCTGGTAGGCCTCGAGGAACGGCAGCAGCACGCGGTGGGCGTTGAACGGCCGGAAGCGGCGCACGAGCGCCTGGAGCGCCGCGGGCCCGCTCGTGAGGGTCGCCTCCCAGTCGGGATCGTGGAGCGCGATCTCCGCGCGCAGCTCGTCGCGGAAGCGCTCCTTCTCGGCGAAGAAGAACTCGAACTTGAGGAGGTCGCGCAGCCGCGCGGCCTCGTCCCAGAGCGCCGCGCGGCGGTCGGGCACGTCGTCCTCGGCCGCGCGCAGCAGCGCCAGCTCGGCGATCGCGCCCCCGACGAAGAAGTGGATGATCGTGTTGCGGTAGTAGGCCGCGACCAGGTGCTTCTCGGGGCCGATCGCGTAGACGGGCTCGGCCCCTTCGGCGAAGCAGGTCACCACACCGCCGGCGACCAGGTCGTCGAGCGTGCGGCGTACCGCCGCGGGGCTCGCGAGGTCGAAGTCGCTCGTCGTCGGCAGGCCGCGGCGGCGCACGTAGTCGAGGAGGTTCGCGAGCGCCTGAACGGTTTCGCCCACGCTGAGCGCGCGGTCGCCGCGGCCGAGCAGCGCGAGCGTCACGAGCGACGTGGGCGTGATCGGCGTCACCCGATCGATGCGCACGGAGACCTCGAAGGCGAGCTTCTGCACGGCGAGGCTCTGCTCGTCGGGCGGGGGCCCGGCGCCCGCGTCGGCGGGCCCGAGCGCACGCGCCAGCGAGAGCGGCTCGCCGAAGCGGATGTGGATGCCGCCGTGGCGGCGGCCGAGCCCGCGCACGACGCGCAGGAACCAGCGCAGGCTCTCCCGCTGCTTGGCGGCACCGCGCTGCTCGGCCGCGTAGTCGCCGACGTCCTGGATCTGGTCGTAGGCGATGGCCACCGGGATCAGGTGGACGTCCTCGGCTTTGCCGCGCCGGTAGGCGTCGACCACCATGGCGAGCAGCCCGAAGCGCGGCGGCAGCAGCTTCCCCGACCGCGACCGGCCGCCTTCGATGTACCATTCGAGCGGGAAGCGCTTCTCGACGAGGAAGTCGACGTAGTGCCGCAGCACGAGCTTGTAGAGCGGATCGCCCTTGAAGCTGCGCCGGATGAAGAACACGCCGCTGCGCCGGACCAGCGCCCCGACCGGGAAGAAATTCATGTTGATGCCGCCGGCGGTGTGATTGGGCGGGTGCCCGTTCTCGTGCAGCGCGTACTGGAGCACGAGGTGGTCGAGGTTCGACTTGTGCGAGGGCAGGAACACGACCGGGTGGCGTTGCGCGAGCGAGTAGATGCGGGCGAGCTGGGCGCGGTCGTAGTCGAGGACGTCGCCGTAAGCGCGCCGATAGAGGAAGCGGATCAGGTGCGCCGAGAGGTCGATGACGTAGGGGCTGTGGGTGGCGGCGATCTCGCGCAGCACTCGCGCCGCCCGCCGCAGCGCCGTCCGATCGGGTAGGCCGAGCTCGGCAGCGAGGCGCGCCACGCTGCCGCGGAAGGCGGGGCGCGCGAGGATGTCCTCGCGCACGAAGCGCGGGACCTTGTAGCGCATGCCGCGGAAGCGGCGCTCGGCGCGCTCGAGGGCGAGCGTCGCTTGGCGGGCGACGAACTCGGCGAGCCCGGTCGTCTCGGCGACCCCCGCCCGCCGCCAGCGCCCGCGCAGCTCGGAGACCGTCGCCGCCTCGCCGGCCACCACGTGGAAGCGCTGCGGCCGCCGCCGCAGCCAGGCCTGCCGGAGCACCCCGGGGTCGCGCGGGTCACCGAGGAGGAGCAGCGTCGAGAGGCGCGCGGGCCGGTCGGCGCCGTTGGCTGCGGGCAGCCAGGCGACGCGCAGCGGCGCGAGCAGCGGGTCGTCGTCGGCCGCGAGGAAGGTCTCGAGGCGGCCGTCGAGCCGGCGGCGGCGGGTGCGCCGGGAGGGCGGGATGCGCACGGCGTGGTAGCCGTCGACCCCGTGATTGGCCGCGATCCAGCGCTCGAGCAGCCGCCGCTCGAGACGGCTGCTGGCATCGAGGAGGTAGACGAGGCGCCGCGGGACGGAAGGCTCCTCGAAGGCGCGGGGGCTCGGCTCCGCCACGAGGCGGCATACTACGCCAGGTCGCACGCGGGATGGTAGCCGCGGCGCCTCCGTTGACGCGGGCGCGCCGGGGTGCTCGTCTGGGGAGGTGACGGACGAGAGCGGCGCGGAGGTGCGGCCGGCGGATCCGTGCGCGCTGGTGATCTTCGGCGCGGCGGGCGATCTCACACGACGCAAGCTGCTGCCCGCGCTCCACAACCTGGCGCGCAACGGGCTCGTGACGCGCGACCTCGCGATCGTCGGTGTGGCGATGGACCCGCTCACCGACGAGACGTTTCGCGCCCGGCTCGCCGAGGCGGCGCGGGAGCTCGGCCCGGCGGGCGTCGACGCCGGCGTGCTCGCCGCGCAGCAGGCGCGTTGCTTCTACGTCGCCGGGCGCTTCGACGACCCGGCAGCCTACGCCCGCCTGCGGGACCGGCTCGCCGAGGTCCACCGCGGCGGCCCGACCGGCGGCAACACGCTCTTCTACCTCGCCACGCCGCCGGCGTTCTTCGCGACCATCGCCGAGCAGCTCGGCGCCGCCGGCCTCGTGCGCGCGCCGGGCACGGCGGGCGGCTGGACGCGGCTCATCGTCGAGAAGCCCTTCGGCCGCGACCTCGCGTCGGCGCGCGAGCTCAACCGCCGGCTCCTGGCGGTCTTCGACGAGGCGCAGATCCATCGCATCGACCACTACCTCGGCAAGGAGACCGTGCAGAACATCCTCCTGCTGCGGTTCCTCAACGGCATCTTCGAGCCGATCTGGAACCGCCGCTACGTCGACCACGTGCAGCTCACCGTCGCGGAGACCCTCGGCGTCGAGGGCCGCGGGGGCTACTACGAGACCGCGGGCGCGCTGCGCGACATCGTCCAGAACCACATGCTCCAGCTCGTCTGCCTGGTGGCGATGGAGCCGCCGATCTCGCTCGTGGGCGAGGCCGTCCGCGACGAGAAGGTGAAGGTGCTGCGCGCGATCCGGCCGCTCACCGCGGCGGAGCTGCGCGAGGCGACGGTCCGCGGCCAATACGGGGCGGGCCGAATCGACGGGACGGCGGTGCCGGCGTACCGCGACGAGCCGAGCGTCGCGCGCGACTCGGTCACCGAGACGTTCGCGGCGCTGCGGCTGTTCATCGAGAACTGGCGCTGGGCGGAGGTGCCCTTCTACCTGCGCACGGGCAAGCGGCTCGCGGCGCACGACACCGAGATCGTGGTGCAGTTCCGGCGCGCACCGTTGGCGCTGCTGCCCCCCGAGGCGGGCCCGCAGCAGCCCAACCGGCTCACGATCCACATCCAGCCCGACGAGCGCATCACGCTGCGCTTCGAGGCGAAGCGGCCCGGACCGCACCTGCGTATGACCCCGGTCGAGATGCAGTTCGCGTACGACGACCTCGAGGGTGACAGCCGCAGCACGGGCTACGAGACGCTCCTCTACGACTGCATGGTGGGCGATCCAATGCTCTTCCACCGCGCCGACATGGTCGAGGCGGCGTGGACGGTCGTGACGCCGATCCTCGAGGCCTGGGCGGCGAGCCCGCCGCGCGATTTCCCGAACTACGCCGCCGGGAGCTGGGGGCCGGCGGTGGCCGACGCGTTGCTCGCCCGCGACGGCCGGCGCTGGGTGCCGCCGGAGTGATCCTCGCCGGCGACATCGGCGGCACCAAGACGAACCTCGCGGTCTTCGCCGCCGGCCCGCGGCTCGCGGTCCCGCTCGCCGAGGCGCGCTTCGTGAGCCACGAGCACCCGGGGCTGGTGGCGGTCGTGCGGCGGTTCCTCGCGGCGCACCCCGTGCGCGTGACCCACGCGTGCGTCGGCGTCGCCGGTCCGGTGCGCGACGGCCGCTGCGAGGCGACGAATCTCCCCTGGGTGGTCGACGCGGTCGAGCTCGCACGGGAGCTCGGCATCCCGCGCGCCTCGGTGATCAACGACCTCGAGGCGAACGCCTACGGTCTCGCGGCGCTCGGGCCCGCCGACCTCGCGACGCTGGCCCCCGGCGCCCCCGGCGCGCGCGGCAACGCGTGCATCATCGCCGCCGGCACGGGCCTCGGCGAGGCCGGCCTCTACTGGGACGGACGGGAGCATCGGCCGTTCGCCTCCGAGGGCGGGCACGCGAGCTTCGCGCCGACCAGCGACCTCGAGGTCGAGCTGCTCCAGGCTCTGCGGCGGCGGTGGGATCACGTGAGCTGGGAGCGCGTGGTCTCCGGCCCCGGCCTGGTGGCCGTCTACTCCTTCCTGCGCGACAGCGGCCGCGGCATCGAGGAGCCCTGGGTCGCTGACGCGCTGGGGGCGGGGGACCCGGCGGCCGCGATCACCGAGGCCGCCCGGGACGGCCGCTCGCCGCTCTGCGCGCGGGCGCTCGACCTGTTCGTCGGGCTCTACGGCGCCGAGGCGGGCAACCTCGCGCTCAAGACGATGGCCACGGGGGGCGTCTACCTCGGCGGGGGGATCGCGCCCCGGATCGCCGAGCGGCTGTGCGCCGGCGGCTTCATGCACGCGTTCCTCGCCAAGGGGCGTATGCGGCCGCTGCTCGAGGCCATGCCCGTGCGGGTGGTCCTCAACGACCGGGCCGCGCTCCTCGGCGCCGCGCGCTGCGCGGCGCTCCGCGGGTGATCGCCGGACCGATCATCCGAGGTGCGCGAGCACCGTGCGGACCGCGGCGGACACGTCGGGCGCGGCGCAGAGCGCGCCGATCATCGCCACGCTGTCGGCGCCCGCGGCGCGCACCTCCGCGGCCGTCGCCGCGGTGATGCCCCCGATCGCCACCAGCGGGCAGGGCACCGCGGCGCGCACGGCGCGCACGAGCCCCAGACCGCGCGGCGGCAGCGCGTGCGTCTTGCTCGCCGTCGCGTAGACGGGGCCCACCCCGAGGTAGTCCGCGCCCGCGGCCGCCGCGGCGCGCGCCTCGGCGAGGTCGTGCGTGGACACGCCGACGAGCGCTCCCGGGCCGAGGACGCGCCGGGCGGCGGCCACGGGGAGGTCGTCCTGGCCGAGGTGCACGCCGTCGGCCCCGGCGGCGCGCGCCACGTCGGGGCGGTCGTTCACGAGGACCACGGCGCCGTGGGCGTGGCCGAGCGCCACGACCTCGGTGGCGACGGCGAGCAGCGTGGCCGCATCTGCGCCCTTGAGCCGGAGCTGGAGCAGGCGCGCCCCGCCGGCGAGCAACGCGCGGGCGAGCGCGACCGGGTCGCGGCCGGTGCCGAGCGGGTCGACGATCGCGTAGAGCGCGGGGAGCCGCGCGGTCACCGCAGCGGCCCGAGCCCCGGCCGCCGCAGCGGGATGCCGAGGTCGGTGATCTTCTTGCGCAGCGTGTTGCGGTTGATGCCGAGCATCTGCGCGGCTTTCACCTGGTTGCCCCCGGCCCGCTCGAGGACGAGCTCGAGCAGCGGACGTTCCACCGCGCTGATGAGCTGCGTGTAGAGGTCGCCCGCCGGCCGCTCGTGATCGTCGGCGAGGAGTTGCGCGAGCCGCTCGCGCACGGCGTCCTCGAGGGGCCGCTCCTCCGTGGCGCCCGAACGGGCGGGGCCGGTGAGCGCGAAGTCCTCGGCCACGAGCGTGCGGCCGCGCGCGAGCACGGCGGCGCGGCGCAGCGTGTTCTCGAGCTCGCGCACGTTGCCCGGCCAGGCGTGGTGCATGAGGCGCTCGCGCACGTCGTCGGTCACGCCCACGATCGCCGAGCCGAGCTCGCGGTTGATCTTGTCGAGGAAGAAGTCGATCAGCTCGGGGATGTCGGCGCGCCGCTCGCGCAGCGGCGGCACGAAGATGCGCACGACGTTCAAGCGGAAGAACAGGTCCTCGCGGAAGCGACCCGCGCGCACGGCGGCCTCGAGGTCCTGGTTGGTGGCGGCGACGATGCGGACGTCGGCGCGGATGGCGTCCCGGCCGCCGACGCGCGTGAACTCGCGCTCCTGGAGCACGCGCAGCACCTTCGCCTGGAGCGCGAGCGGCATGTCGGCGATCTCGTCGAGGAAGAGCGTGCCCTCGGCGGCGGCCTCGAACTTGCCGATCCGCCGCTCGATCGCGCCCGTGAAGGCCCCGCGCTCGTAGCCGAACAGCTCGCTCTCGAGCAGCTCGTTCGGGATCGCCGAGCAGTTGAGCGCGACGAACGGGCCGCGGCGGTCCGAGTGATGGTGGATGGTCCTCGCCACCAGCTCCTTGCCGGTGCCGGTCTCGCCCTGGATGAGCACGGTGGCGTCGGTGGGGGCCACCCGGCCGATCACCTTGTAGATCTCCTGCATCGCCGGGGTCCGCCCGATCACCAGCTCGCGCCGCTGCTCGAGCTCGCCGCGCAGCCGCTCGAGGTCGCGCGTGAGCCGGCGCAGCTCGAGGGCGCGGTCGATCAGCAGCGCCACCTGCTCGAGATCGAAGGGCTTGGTCAGGTAGTCGTAGGCGCCGCGCTTGGTGGCCTCGATGGCGTTGGCCATCGTGTTCTGCGCGGTCATCACGATGAACAGCGTGTCGATGCGCTCCTCGCGCGCCCGCACGAGCACGTCGAGGCCCGAGAGGTCCGGCATGCGGATGTCGATCAGGGCGACGTCGAAGGAGCGGGCGCGCAACGCGGCGAGCGCCTCGGCGCCGCTGGCGACTGCGGCGACGCTGTGGCCCCGCTGGGCGCAGGCGCGCTCGAGCACCCAGCGGATGGACTCCTCGTCGTCGGCGACGAGGATGTTGGCGGGTCGGTCAGTCGGCGTCGACATGCTGGGCGCAGGTGGGCAGCGTCACGCGGAAACGCGCGCCGCCGCCGCGGCGCGGCTCATAGGCGATCGCGCCGCCGTGCTCGCGCACGATGCGGTGGCAGAGGGCGAGGCCGAGGCCGGTGCCGCGCGGCTTGGTGGAGAAGAAGGGTGCGAAGAGGTGCGGCTGGTGCTCCTCGGGCACGCCGGGGCCACGGTCCTCGACCAGCACGGAGAGGAGCTGCTGGCCACGGCCCGCCTCGCGCCGGACGTGGAAGCGATGCTCGATCCGGGTCGCGACCCGCAGCTCGCCCGTGCCCCCCATGGCCTCGACGGCGTTGCGCACGAGGTTGTGGAAGACCTGCGTGAGCTGCGCGCGGTCCCCACGCACCGCCGGCAGGCTCGGGTCGAACTCCGCCCGCAACGCGATCGTGCCCCAGCTCGAGGCCTGCCGCTGGAGCGTGAGCACGTCGTTGAGCACGCGGTGGATGTTCACCGGCCGGAGGGCGAGCTTGCGGGGCTGGGAGAGCTCGCGGAGCTGCTCGACGAGGCCGTCGAGGCGCTCGACCTCGCGGATGATGACGTCGGTGCAGCGGATCTGCTCGGGGTCGGCCAGCGCCGCGCGCAGGAGCTGAGCGGCGCCCTTGATGCCGCCGAGCGGGTTGCGGATCTCGTGCGCCAACCCCTGGGCGACCGCGCCGAGCGCCGCGAGACGGTCCGCATGGGCCGCCGCGGCCTCGAGCGTGCGCTGGAGGCCCAAGTCGTGGAGGACGAGGACCGCACCGACGAGCATCCCCTCGCCGTCGTGCACCGGGGCGCACGCGGCGCTCACCGGGGCCTCGCCCTCCCGCGCGGCGAGCAGCCCTTCGCTGCGGCGGCGCGCGAGGCCCTCGGCGAGCGTGCCCCGCACGAGGTCGCCGACCCAGGCATTGGCGGGATTCGCGCCGAGGAGCGCCGCCAGCGCCTGCCCGGCGGCGTGGGCGGCGGAGATGCCGGTCATCTGCTCGGCGGCGGGATTGAGGTCCGCGACCCGGCCGGCGGCGTCGAGGACGATCACGCCGTCCTCGATGCTCGCGAGCACGTCGGGCCACGGGGGACGCCGCTGCGCCCCGGGCCAGGGCGTGGACCGCTTCGGATGGAGCGCCACGCGGCGGGCCGGCTCCTAGAGGTCGTCCCCGCCGGCGTCGCCGTCCTCGCCGCCGCCCTCCGCCTCCTCGCCGTCGCCCCCGGCCTCGAGCTCGTCGACCATCTCGTCGAAGTCGTCACCCACGTCCTCGCCCAGCTCCTGACCCATCTTGCGCATCCAGCGCGCCATGCTCTTGGGATCGTTCTCGTCCACCCCGCCGAGCGCGTCGGGGTCGCCGAGGGCGTCGAGCCGCTCCTCCTCCGAGCGGGGCATCGCGAAGCGGGACATGAGGCGCGTGAGCTGCCGGCTCCCGCAGCGCTCGCACTGCGGCGTGACGGCCTCGCTCACGCGCAGCGTGAGCACCGTCACCTTCTTCCCGCAGCCGCCGCAGCGGTACTCGTAGATGGGCATGGCGACGGGATTATACCCGGCCGCCGCGGGCGGACGCCACCGCCGCTACTTGCTCGGCTTGGCGGCGAACCCGCGGTCGGTGTAGGTGAGGGCCGTCTTCTTGCCGTTGACGACGGTCTCGAGGACCACGTCGCGGCCCCAGAGCCGGTGCACGAAGGCGAGCGTCCGCTCGGCGTACTCGAGCTGGAGATCGCGGCCGTCGTGCGCGTGCGTCAGCAGGAGGGTGCGGGCGTGGCCGAAGTCCGCATCCTCGACGCGGATGACGGGCACGGCCTCCATGCCGACGGTCCGCAGCAGGGTCTCCTTCACCTGCCGCCAGCCGTCGTCGTCGGCGACGTGACTGATGACCAGGTCGTCGCCCTTGGCCTCGGCGCGGAACAGGTCCAGGTCGCGCAGGAGGCGCTCGGAGAGCCAGCGGCGGATGAAGGAGCTGTCGCGGTCGACCTCGCGCGCCTCGAGGAGGAGCTGGCGTCCGGTCTTTCCCGGCGGCAGGGACTCGCGCTCCTCGGCGGTGGGCCGGTCGCCGCGGCGCTCGATGTCCTCCCAGATGCGCAGCCCGAGGTGATAGGGGTTGAGCGATCCCGGGATCGGGCGCACGACCTGGTTGTGGCGCACGAGGAACTCGAGGTGCAGCGTCGACGGCAGATCGAGGGCGTCGAGGATGCGCTTGTGCCAGTACGAGGCCCAGCCCTCGTTCATGATCTTGGTCTCGATCTGGGGGATGAAGTACTGCGCCTCCTCGTGCGCGATCGTGAGCAGGTCTCGCTCCCATTCGGCGAGAAACGGGTTGTGGTCGCGGATGAAGAGGAGGATGTCCTCGTCGGGCGTGGGTGGGACCTTGCGCAGGTCGGGCTCCTCGGCCTGCTGGCGGCGGTGGATGCGCTGGAACGGATCGGGCGGCGGGGTCGCGGCCTCCTGGAGCCGCTCGCGCTCCTCGCCCTCGCCGAGCTTGCGGATGGCGAGGTTGCGCCGGCACTGGAGGGCGAGCGCGTGCGCCGCGTCGAGCACCGTCTCGACCTTCTCGAGCCCGATGCTCGGCGAGTCGACGTAGTGACGCACCCGCGTGGCGTGCGCCTTGAACGTCGAGATGGTGAACTCGGCGCGCGTCGACCGGAACGTGAAATTGTTCTTGAAGAAGTCGTTGTGCCCGTAGACGTGGGCGATCGTGAGGATCTGCAGGCAAAGCGTGTTGTCCCGCATCAGGTAGGCGAGCGCGGGGTTCGAGTTGATGACCATCTCGTAGGGGAGCCCGGACACCCCGTAGTCGTAGAGCGTCTTGAGCTTCTCGAAGGCCTTGCCGTACGACCAGTGTGGATAGTGTGACGGCATGCCCGAGTACGCCATGTACCCGAGCATCTGGGCGTGGTCGCAGAGCTCGAACTCCTGGGGATAGCAATCGAGGCCGAACTCGGCGACCTTCTCGCGGATGCGGGCATCCCAATACTCGAGGTCTTTGAGCGCGTAGTCGGCCACGGCCGCGCCCCTCATTCGACGGCCCGGTCCTTGGCGAGGAAGGCCTTGAACGACGGCCAGATGTCTTCCTTGCGCTCGATGAGCACCGTCTGGAAGTTGTCGGCATCGAGCCGCCGGAAGATATTGAGCATCGAGCTCTCGTAGTACCGTGACCCGAGCGGCTTGATCTCGCCGTAGCCGAAGAGATTGCAGACCTCGGCCAGCTCCTTCGCCGCCCGCAGCGCCGCGGGGTTGTCGGAGTCGAAGTTGTCGCCGTCCGAGCAGTGGAACGCGTAGATGTTCCAGAGCGACGGATGGTAGCGCGCCTGGATGATCTCGAGCGCCTTCAGGTACGCCGACGAGATGAAGGTGCCGCCCGACTCCCCCTTGTGGAAGAAGTCCCCCTCGGTCACCTCCTTCGCCTCGGTGTGATGGGCGACGAAGACGATCTCCACGTTCTGATACTTGGTGCAGATGAACTGGTAGAGGAGGAAGAAGAAGCTCCGGGCGAGGTACTTCTTCATGGTGTCCATCGACCCGGAGGTGTCCATCAGGCAGAGGACGACCGCGTTCGACTCCTTCTTCACGTCGGTGACCATGTGCCGGTAGACGAGGTCCTCCTGATGGAAGGGGAAGCGCTCGTCGCCCGCCGGCAGCTCGGGGCTGGCCTCGGCGGCCGCGAGCGCGTCGGCGGCGCGGCGGCGGTTGGTCGCGACTTTCCGGCGGACCCGCTCCCGGACGCTGCGGCGCTTGTCGAGGCGCACCCGGATGCCGACCGCGCGATAGCCCTTGCGCTTGACGAAGCGGAGCGCGTCGATCTGGCGCAGCGCCTTGCGCTCGAGGTCGGGCAGCTCGAGGTCCTCGAACATGATGTCGATCAGCTCCTCGAGCGTGACGTCGGTCTCGTAGTAGTCCGTGCCCGGCTGGTCGCCGGCCTTGTCCTCGCCCTCGCGGCCCTTCGCGCGCGCCTTGCCCACGACCTGGCCGGTGTGCGACTCGCCCGTGCCCTGGGCCACGGACGGCGCGTTGTCCCCGTAGACGAAGCGGTACTCGCGGATGCCGCGGATCGGGACCTTGATCACCTTCTCCCGGTCCTGCCCGATGATCGACTCCTCCGCGATGATGTCGGCGATGTTCTCGCGGATGGACTCGCGCACCTTCAGGCGGTGGCGGGCCCGGTCGCCGGCGCAGCGGTCGCTCCGCTCCGCCTCCGACGGGCTGTAGGGTCGGAAGATGGACTCGATCGTGGCCATGACCGGCTCGGGCCCGGTCAGTCTTTCCAGAGGTTGTTGGCGGCGTACTTGAGCACGACGTCGACGCAGCTCGGGCAATACCCCGACTCGAGCAGGTTCTCGACCATCGCGCCGTACTTCGCGTTCTGCTCCTCGTCGCGGGTGCGGGCCTTGGTGATGATGCGGCTGATGTCGCGCACCGAGGTCATGAGCTTCTTCTCGATCGCCTCCTTGAGCGGCTCGTAGGAGCGATAGGAGACGCGCTCGCCGCGCCGGCTCGAGGCCCAAAGGTAGGCGATCACCTCCTGGCGGAAGCCGTCGGCGGCGGAGCCGATGATCGCGATCTGCTCCTCGATCGACTTCATGAAGCCCTCGTCGGGCTGCAGCTCCTCCCTGGTGTTGCGGTCCTTCACCTTGGTCTTGTTCACGAACGCCTCGGCGTGGTCGAGGTAGTTCTGGAAGAGCGCCTCGGCCTGCTCCTGGTAGGAATAGACGAACGCCTTCGTGATCTCCTTCTCGAGGAGCTCCAGGTACTCCTTGTGGAGGACGTCCTGCAGGAACTCGAGGTACTGCTTGCGCGTGTCGTCCGGAAGGTCCGCCTCCTTCACCATGCTGATGAGGGCCTCGCGCACGTTGATCGGATTGATGCAGTTCCCCTCGACGTTGTCCGAGAGCGCGTTGTCGAGCGCCTTCATGATGAAGCGGGTGGAGATGCCGTTCATGCCCTCGCGCTTGGTGTCGTCGCGCAGCTCGGCGGCGTCGAGCTTCTTGGTCTTGCCCTTCTCCACCACCTCCTCGCCGTTGTAGAGCTTGAGCTTGGTCATCAGGTCGCACTTCGCGGTCGGCTCGAGGCGCGAGAGGATGGCGAACATCGAGGCGACCTCGAGCGTGTGCGGTGCCACGTGGGCGCGGAAGTCCGAGTGCTTGATGATCTTCTGGTAGATCTTCACCTCCTCGGAGAGGCGCAAGTTGTAGGGCACCTTCACCACCACGATGCGGTCGAGGATGGCCTCGTTGGTGTGGTCGGCCTTGAACTTCTGCCACTCGGCTTCGTTCGAGTGCGCGACGATGCATGTGTCGACGTAGACCATGCCGTGCCGCCCCGGGGCGGGAATGGTCTTCTCCTGCGTCGCGGTGATCATCGCATGCAGGTACTCGGTCTCGTTCTTGAAGACCTCGATGAACTCGCAGGTGCCGCGGTTGCCGACGTTGAGCGCGCCGTTGAGCTCGAGAACGCGCGGGTCCCCTTCGCTGTAGAGGTCGAGCTTCGAGATGTCCTCGCTGCCGATGAGCACCGAGGTGTCCTGGTTGTTGGGGTCGACGGGCGGCACGATGCCGATGCCCACCCGGTTGCGCTTCGAGAAGGACCGCGTGACGACCGGGACCTCCTCGTAGCGGAGCCCGTACTCCTCCTTCAGCCGGAAGCGGCACACCGGGCAGAGGTCGCCCTCGATGTGCACGCCGAGCATCTTCTCGAACTCTTTTCTGAGATGCCGCGGGATGAGGTGCAGCGGCTCCTCGAACATCGGGCAGCCCTCGATCGTGTGGATCGGAGGTAGCCCCTCGAGCCCGCGCTGGAGCTTCTCCACCAGCGAGCTCTTCCCGGAGCCCACGGGCCCCATCAGGTAGAGGACCTGCCGGCTCTCCTCGCCCTTGAGCGACGCCGAATGGAAGTAGCGGACGATCTGGTTGATCGTCTTCTCGATGCCGAAGAACTCGTCCTTGAAGAAGTTGAAGACCTTGAGCGGCTCGTCCTTGTAGAGCCGCTTCACGCGCGGGTCGTCGCAGCCGAGGATGTCCTCGCTCCCGGCCCGCATGATCATGTCGAACATCCGGGCGTGCGCGAGCTTGGGGACGGTGGGATCGCTGCGGACGATTTCGAGGTATTGGAGGAACGTCCCGCGCCAGTGTTTCGACTCGCGCGCCACGCGGTCTTCCTTGATGATCTGCTCGAACGAGGGATTGTCCATGGGCTCGTTCCTCCTCGGCTAGTCGCCGGCCGTCAGGGCCCCGCTCGGCCGGTGGGTCCACCGGCGGCGGCTAGCTGGGTGCTGGGAAGATTCCTGCTCATTACGCGATGCGGCGTCCGTGAACGGCGCCCGCACCCGCGGAGGCTGCAAGGCGCATGCCGCGATCGCTCGGATGCGAGCGACGCGGACGCGCGCCGCGGGTCGTCGGCATCAGGGGGCTGAGGCCGGTACATGGTCGCCTGCCTCCTCCCGTCGTCTCGTGGTCCCGCTCCACTCCGCCTCCGCCCAGCCGGGCACTCGGTCCAGAGATACGGCACTACCCCAACACGCAACCCACGATGAGGCTACAGGCCGGCTCTCGGGCTGTCAAGTTTTTGTCGTCGCACGCGACGCGCAGGCGAGTGGTCCCAGGGGGAATCGAACCCCCGTTACCGACGTGAGAGGCCGGCGTCCTAGCCGCTAGACGATGGGACCGCGCGGGGCAGCTGAGGAGGGAGGACTCGAACCTCCAATGGCCTGATCCAGAGTCAGGTGGCTTACCAATTAGCCGACTCCTCAACGAGCGCCGCGAACGCTACTGGATGAAAAATGGGGAGTCAAGGTACGCGGGGCGGCGCCGCACGCAGCGGCGCGAGCGCGGCGCGCAGCCGCGCGAGCGTGCGCTCGCGCCCGAGCACGTCGAGCACCTCGTAGATGCCCGGGCTCACCGTGCTCCCAGTCACCGCCACGCGCAACGGCTGCGCGAGCTTGCCGAGCGCGAGCCCGTGCGCGGCGAGCGTCGCCTGCACCGCGCCCTCGATCGTCGCCGGGTCCCAGCGTGAGAGCGCGGCGAGGCGGTCCGCGAGGTCGCCCAGCGCGGGGGCGATTGCGGGCGTGAGGTGCCGGGCCGCTGCCGCGGGATCGAGCTCGAGGGGCTCGACGACGTAGAAGCGGAGCTGGGCGGCGAGCTCGACGAGGGTCTTCGCCCGCTCGCGCAGCGTGGTCGCGGCGCGGGCGAGCCAGGCTCGGTCGGCGGGCACGGGCAGCCCCGCGCGCTCGAGGAAAGGGACGACGAGGGCTGCCAGCCGTTCGCCGTCGAGGAGCTTCAGGTGCTGGAAGTTCACCCAGAGGAGCTTCTCGGGGTTGAAGACGGCCGGCGACTTGGCGACCGCGTCGAGCCCGAAGTGCGCGATCAGCTCGGCCCGCGTGAACAGCTCCTGATCGCCGTGGGACCAGCCGAGCCGCGCGAGGTAGTTGACGAGCGCCTCGGGCAGGTAGCCCGCGTCGCGGTAGGCGGTCACGGCGGTGGCGCCGTGACGCTTCGAGAGCCTGGTCTTGTCGAGGCCGAGAATCAGGGGCAGGTGCGCGAAGCGCGGCAGCGGGGCACCGAGTGCCTCGTAGAGGAGCACCTGGCGCGGCGTGTTGGCCAGGTGGTCGTCGCCGCGGATGATGTCGGTGACCGCCATGTCGGCGTCGTCCACGACCACGCAGAAATTGTAGACCGGCGTACCGTCCGAACGCACGATGACGAAGTCGTCGAGCTCGGCGTTGTGGAAAACGACGGGGCCCTTCACGCGATCCTCGATCCGCGTGTCGCCGTCGAGCGGGGTGCGGAAGCGGACGACGTGTTCCGTGCGCCCGGCGGGAACGGCCGTGCGGTCGCGGCAGGCGCGGTCGTAGCCCGGGCGGCGCCCGGCGGCGACGGCGGCGGCGCGGCGCTCCTCCAGCTCCGCCGGGGTACACCAGCAGCGATAGGCCCGCCCCGCCCGCAGCAGGGCCTCGGCTTGCGCCCGGTAGAGGTCCAGCCGCGCGCTCTGGTAGAAGGGCCCTTCGTCCCAATCGAGGCCGAGCCAGCGCAGCCCCTCGAGGATCGCCGCGATCGATTCGGCGGTGGAGCGGGCCCGGTCGGTGTCCTCGATGCGCAGGAGGAAGCGCCCGCCGTGGTGTCGGGCGAAGAGATAGCTGAACAGCGCGGTGCGCACCCCGCCGATGTGGAGGTGCCCCGTCGGGCTCGGGGCGAAGCGCGTGCGCACGGGCATCGCGCGCGATCTGAGCGGAAGGCCCCACGCAAGTCAACGTTCTGACACGGTCGCCGCGGCCGCGTGTTTGAGAGATGCGGAGGTCGACTGCATACTGCCACTCAGCGCAAGGAGCATGGCGGACCGGCTGACGAGGCAGCGGCCGCAGGAGAGGTGATCGGATGTCGCTCAAGAAGATCCTGGTGGTCGAGGACAACGAGGACAACCGGCGGATCCTGGTCTACCGGCTGCGGAAGATCGGCGTGTTCGACATCCGCGAGGCGGCCAACGGGCAGGAGGCGATCGAGGCGGTCAAGGCCGACGCGCCGGACCTGATCTTCATGGACCTCAAGATGCCGGTGATGGACGGCTGGGAGGCCACCAAGCGCATCCGCCAGATGCCGGGCGGTGCCGCCGTACGGATCATTGCGCTCACGGCCCAGGCGATGGCGGGCGACGAGCAGAAGGCGCTGGCGATCGGCTGTGACGACTACCTCGCCAAGCCGGTCGTCGACCCCGAGCTGGTGCGGCAGAAGCTCGAGCGGTTGATCGGCGCCGCAGCCTGACGCCGCCGGGCGCGCGCGCCGGCGCCGAGCCTCCCCCCGGCGTGATAGGGATGGCGCATGCCGGCGTTCCGCGGCGTCGCGCGCGGGTTGTGGATCGCGGCGGTCGTCCTCGCGGGCGGCGCTGCGGCCCAGGAGGGGCAACCCGCCGGCGCGCGTCTCTACCAGGCGCACTGCGCGTCCTGCCACGGATCGACCGGGACCGGCGACGGCCCCGACGCCGTGCTCTTCGTGCGGCGCCCGCCCGACCTGCATCCGATCGTCGCCGGCGAGGACCCGAGCACGCTCGCGCGCCGCATCCTCGCCGGCGCCGCGTCGCCGCTCGCCGTCGATCGCGCGGCGCTTCGCGCCGCAGCGAGCCGCACGGAAGCCCTCGTGAGCCACCTCGAGCGCCTGGGCCGAGCGAACTGGCCGCTCGTGCAACGCGGGGAAGCGCTCTACGCCGACCGCTGCGCCGCGTGCCACGGGCCCTTCGGGCAACCGGCGCCGGCGACAACCGGGAGGCGTCCGGCGGATCTGTCGGCCGTGGCGTACCAGGCCGCGCGGAGCGACGACGAGCTGCTCGTGCTCGTTCGCCACGGGCGCCCGGGCATGCCGCCGCTGCCGCGCGAGACCAGCACCGCCGACGCGCAGGCGCTGGTCGCCTATCTTCGCCTGCTGTCGCCGGGCTACGCGACCTATCAGCGCTACTGCGCGAGCTGCCACGGCGCCGACGGGCACGCCCGGGGCGGGTCGTGGTCCGGACGTCCGACGGTGGTCTTCGACCGCCGCTACTTCGCCGCGCACGACACGGCGTACGTGCGGGCGCGGGTCTGGCACATGACCGGGGAGGAGAAGCCCGCGATGCCGCACTTCGGTGGCGTGCTCACCGAGGCGCAGGCGCGGCTGATCGTCGCGTATCTGGCGAGCCGCTGACGAGAGCGGGGGATCGCCGCACGCCGGCGAGCGCCCGACCGCAGGGACGCCGCGGCCGTTGTCGGTAGCGGCGCGCCCTGCTATCGCGGGGTCCGCGATGGCCCGGCTCATCGGCATCACGCTCCTCCTGGCCGTCGGGGCGGAGGGGGCTGTCGCTCCCGAGCTCGACGGGCCGATCCGCTTCGCCGCGCCGCCGCCGCGCGTCTGGCGGGTGCGCGCGCCCGCGGCCGCCCTCGGGACGCGCGCGCTGACGGCGCGCGCGCCGCGCACCGTTGCGACCTTCTCGGACGTGTTTTCCTACGGCGGGCAGGTCTATCCCTACACGATGGTCGGCCGGAACCCGCGGCTCTCCCAGGGCACGACCGTCGTCCCCGCCGTGATCGTCCCGGTGCGCTTCGTGTTCGCGGACGGGCGGAAGCTCGATCCCGGGAAGACGACGCGCCAGCTGAGACGCTCGCCGCTCTTCCGGCGATCGACGTTCGCGAGCGGCACCACGCAGTACGGTGACGCCGTGCAGCGCGCGGAATTCTGGACGGTCACCCAGGCCACCGGCTACCACGTGCTGCTGGGGCGTCCGACGGTCACCGGGACCGTGGTGGTCAAGGTGCCCGCGGGCGCCGGCCTCACGGGCACGTCGCGGTTCGGGGGGCTCGCGGGCATCGTCGCCGAGCGCTTCCTCTCGCAGGAGGTCGTGCCGATGGTCGTGAACCGCCTTCGGCTTCCCCCGTCGAAGCTCGTCGTGCTCTGGTCGTACGACGTCGTCCTCGCACCGCCGAGCGGCACGGGCGTGATCTTCGGCGAGCACTCGAGCGGGCACGATCAGGCGCTCACGCGGACGTGGACCTGGGTCTGGGCCTCGTGGCACACGCCGGGCACGGCGCCGCAATCCGCCCAGGACGTCGCGGCGCTCTCGCACGAGATCGCGGAGTGGTACAACGACCCGTTCGCCGCGAACGTCGTGCCGGCGTGGGACGCGCCTCCGGCCTACCCCTGCAACGACGCGCTCGAGGTGGGCGATCCGCTGGTCGGGACGGCGTTCGTCCAGGACGGGTACCACCTCCAGGACGAGGCCTTCCTGTCGTGGTTCGCGCGGGAGGTCCCCTCGGCGGGCATCGACGGCCGGTACAGCCTGCTCGGGACGCTCACCGCGCCGCCGGCGGTGTGCCCCCTTCCGTGATCGGCGTCAGTTGATCACGGGCAGCGCCGAGATGTCGCACGGATCGGCGGCGCCGGGGACCGCGTCGTAGTAGGCCCCGGGCATGATGCACATCTCGTCGTCGGAGGTGAAGCCGAACACGAGATTGGCCGCGACGCAGTTGCCCGTGAACGTCCGGCCCGGGTAGGCCGGGTCGGTCGTGGGACACTCGCTCGGGTCGGGGCCGAGCGTCGTGCAGCGTTTGGCCGCGCCCGAATCGGCGCCCTTGCGCAGCTCCTGGACGATCGAGCGGCCGGGCGCCTTCCCAGGCTGCTCCTCGCAGCCGAGCTTCTGCGCCGTCCGCACGCCGTTGTCCTGCCAGCAGGCGTAGTGGAAGCTCTCTCCGGGCACCACGAGCCTCGGCGTCTTGAAGTCGAGCTGGCCCATGTCGGTGTAGTCGGTGGCGACGTACGGATGGGAACGGGTCGGGTCGTCGGGGTTCGTGAAGAGGGGGAGCCCCAACTGGGCGTTCTGCACCGTCCCGTCGCTTCCGAGGTAGTCGATGGCGAAGACCTCTCCGCGCTTGTGCATGTGCCCGGTGAGGTAGGTGACGCAGGCCGGTCCCTTGGGGATGGGCGCGCCGCCGAACGCGGCGCCGAAGTCGGTCATGCCGGGCCCCCACGCGTCCACGAGCTTGATGCCGAGGCCGAGCTGCGCGAGAGCGGCATTGGTGGCGGCGGTGCTGGACTCGGTCGAGCGCACCGTCTGCGGCGGCACGTCGAGCGCCGCGTTGGCGGTCACCGCGAAGATGGGGTTCAGCAGCCGCCGGATCGTGTGCGGCTTGGCGGGGACGAGCTTGACCACCACGGATGCCCGATGCCCCTGGCGCGAGCCGTTGATCCAGTGTGAGTTGAGGATGAACGGCAGCACGGAGCGGCCGTGCGCGTCGGCGAGCGGCATCACCTGCTGCGCGAGACCCGGCTGGTCCCGCTGGTCGCTCGTGGGGCTCTGCGAGCCGCCGAGCAGCACGCGGGCGTTGGTGTCGGAGGGCCCGAAGTCGATACAGCCGTGGCTGTCCTTCACCTTCCCTTCGTACGGGGCGAAGGCCGACACGTCCTTGCCGGTGTAAGCGTAGAGGAGGAAGTGGTGGCTCGTGAAGCGCACGCCGCGGGGGACCCGGCGGTTGGCGATCGCCACCTCGACGACGTCGTAGGGCTGATCGGCGGGGACCGCCACGAACGTGCAGACCTCGCGGTCGCTGTTCGGTGGCACGGTGAACGCGGGGACGCGCAGCGTGAGGCGTCTCGCCCGCCGCGCGGACGCCGGCAGCGCCGGCAGCACGAGGACGAGGGTCGCGAGCGCGAGGCGGACGAGAGCACGGTCGGCCATGCCCCCCACGAGAGCAGGAGGAGCCGTGTCCCGTCAAGTCCGCTCGCGGCTACGCGAACAGGCTGCGGAAGCGCCGGCGATGGTGCCACGCCAGAAGCAGCTCGCAAGCGGCGACGAGCGCGCCGGGACCGATGCCGCCGGGATCCAGGAACACGTGGAAGAGGAGGATGTGGACGATTACGGGCGCGAGCAGCACGAGCGCGAAGGGCACGCAGACGCCGGTGAGCGCGAGCGCGCCTCCCACGACCTGCGTCCCGAAGACGAGCGGCATCACGTAGCCCGAGCGCACGAGCGCCCCGAGGAAGGCCCCCGCGTCGGCCGGCATGGCCGGCTGGGGAAGGAAGTGGAGGAAGCCGTTCAGCCCGAAGACGACGAACACGGCCCCGAGGATCAGGCGCGCCGCCACGACCACCTTGCCCATGATGGCCGGATAGCAGGCTTGCCCGCCTCCCGGGAAGGGGGGCCGCGCGGCCTACGCGGCGCTTCGGAGCGCCAGCTCGACCCGGCCCGTGTAGACGTTGCGCAGCCGCCACCGGTGGCGATCGAAGACGGCCGACGCGTCGGGCGGGTAGCGGAGGAAGAGGGCGGTGAGACGTCCCCATGCCTCGTCGAACGAGGCGGGCGTCGTCACCCGAAGCCATGCCCCGCTGACCGTCGACGTCGCCTCGACCACCCACGCGCGCTGGCGGCGATGGCCCCTCGTGCTGCCGCAGGAGGACCGCATAGCTTGCTTGCGGGGCCGACGGTGCAACTTCGATGCCGGCGACGAAGGCCTTGTGCTCTCGGCCCGGCGGCCACCCGGTCACCTCGACGATCCGGTGACGAGCGTCACGCCGGCGGCGGTCAGGCGAAGTCCGATCCGCCGTCGACGTTCACGTTGGCGCCGGTCATGTAGCTGTTCAGGCGGGAGGCGAGGAAGGCGATCACCGGCCCGATCTCGGCGGGATCGCCGGCGCGGCCGAGGTGCGCGGGCGCGCCGAAGTCCTCCCGAATGATGCGCATCGCGTCGACGAGGCTCCCGGGGTCGACCCTGCGCTCGGGCGGCAACGAGCGCAGGTAGCCGCGCAGGGCCTCCGAGAGGAAGGTCCCGGGCGAGACCGTGTTGACGAGAATCCCGTCGGGCGCCAGCGCGAGCGAGAGGTTCTTGCCGACGCTGGTCATCGCCGCCTTCGCGGCGGTGTAGGCGGCGAGCCCGAGCGCCTGCCGCTTGGTCGAGTGTGCCGCGACGTTGACGATCCGCGCCCACGCCGCCCGGCGCAGCCACGGCAGCGCGGCGCGCACGCAGCGCACCATCCCGAGCACGCCCGCGTCGAAGGTGGCGCGCCAAGCGGCGTCGTCGAGCGCCTCGAACGGCCCGACGCCGACGCCCACCGGACCGGCGGCGTTGACGAGCACGTTGAGCGCACCCCAGCGCGCGCCGAGCCCGGCGAACGCCGCGTCGACCTGCGCGGCCACGCAGAGATCGGTCGGAACGCCGAGCGCCTCGGGGCTCCCGGCGGCGCGCAGCCCGGCGACCGCCTCGTCGAGGGCGGCGACCGTGCGCGCGAGGACCGCGACGCGGGCGCCCTCGGCGGCGAAGCAGCGCGCCGCCGCGAAGCCCATGCCCTTCGAGCCCCCGGCGACCACCACCGTCGCGTCGGCCAGGCCGAGGTCCATGTGTCGCTATCCTCCGTTCGCCGCCGGCACGTACGCGCGGCACGGCTGTCCCCGCAGGCCGGGACACGGCGGCAGACCCGGCGGGGTCGGTACGCCGCGAACCACGGCGAGCACGAGCCGCGACGGCTGCCTCTTCGTGCGCGCGATCTCGTTCACGACCAGGCCGTCGGTTGCGGGCGTGGCGAACGCCCAGCGCGTGCGGTCGCCGCCGGGCGCCTCGATGCTGATGCGGATGCGCGAGCCGGCGCGGAAGACGTGGGCGACCGAGAAGAGCCCCACCCGTACCTTCGTGAACCGGCCGGCGGGCAGCGGCCGGGCGTCGCGCTCGAGGTGGGTGGGGTAGGGGAAGAGCTTCGTCGATCGCGCGCCGTCGAGGTGGCGGTGGCTTGCGCGCAGCCATCCGTTCTGGACGTAGGTCTCGAGGCCGTCCGGGCGGATCTCGGTGAGCGTGACCTGGAGGTCGGTGTCGGGCGCGCTCGACCGCAGCCACAGATCGACGCTGCCCGGTCCGGCGACGAGCACGTCGTCCGGCAGTGGGGGCGTGGCGTAGGCCACGGCCGTGTCGCCGGGCAGCGGTCGCCAGTCGTACGGTGGGAGCAGCTCCCACGACTCGGTCTCGCCCTGGCCGGGAATCGTCTGCTGCGGCCGCGCGGCGGGATCCGGGCGGTAGGCATCGACGTCTCCCGCGTCGGCGCGCGAGCGGCGCGGGGTGAGGGTGCCGCGGGGACCGAAATACCACACGACCGGATGCGCCTGCGGCGGCGGCCACGCGCGGAACGCGAGCTGGAAGGTCGGCGCCGGCAGGCCCGGCACCGCCGACCCGGCGCCGTTCTCCATCAGCACCCGCACGTGCGGGTCGGACTCGAACAGCGACCGCGCCTGCGCGTAATCGGTGATCCCCGCGAAGCGGTCCGTGGGGAGCGGCGGAGTGGGCGTGCCGCCGCCGAGAATCTGCTGGTAGATCAGGGGCGCGATGGGCGCGAGGCGCCCGGGATCGGGAATCCGCCCGGCGACGTAGAGGTCGAGGAAGGCGAGCCAGTTCCAGAGGATGTCGGGATCGAGCGGGCTCGTGTGCACCCCGTTGGTGAGCGTGATCTTCACGTCGGGACGCTGCGGGAGCCGCCGCAGCATCGACGCGAAGTCGCCGCCGGTCTGCTCGTCCTGCCACGAGTCCCCGAGGAAGGTCGGCACCGCGATCGCGTGCACCCAGTTGATGGGCGACCGCTGGTCCATGAGGCTCGGCGTGTAATAGGGGTGCGCCTCGGTGAACGCCACCGGATCGAGGGTCTGGAGGCGGAGCCGCTGGTTGGCGAGGCAGACGGCGTCGCCCGCCTTCACCTGCGCGATGGCATACGCCTGTCCGCCCTCGGGGGCGGGCTCCGCGTCGTGCGCGCGGTCCGCGAGCCAGCTCGCCGCGAAGCCGTCGTTGAAGATGCCGCCGGGGAAGCCCGGCGCGCGGTAGATGTCGGCGATGACCGACAGCGGCGCGATGGCGGCCAGATGGGGCGGGCGCGCGCCGCCGACGAAGAGCTGGCTGATGCCCGGAAACGAGATGCCGACCATGCCGACCTTCCCGGCGGCGACCCACGGCTGCGCCGCGACCACCTCGATGACGTCGTAGCCGTCGGCCGTCGTCGGCAGGTCGAAGAGGTCGAACACGCCTCCCGAGCAGCCGGAGCCGCGCATGTTGACGCCCACGGTCGCGTAGCCGAGCGCGCTCGCGATCAGCGTCGAGGGCTGCGGGTTCTGGGGATCGGCCGCCGGGTAGCCCGAGTACTCGACGACGGTCGGGAACGGCCCCTCGGCCAGCGTGTGCCCGAGCGGCGGCCGCACCATCGCCGCGAGCAGCGTCCCGTCCCGCGTCTCGATGTACTGCAACCCGGCCTGTAGGCTCTGCCGCCGGTAAAAGTCGGGGCTGGGCACGTCGTCGAAGGACAGCACCGACACCGCCGCCGTCTCGCCGCTGCGCGCGTCGCGGACGACGTAGCCACGGCCCGGCTGCAGGTCGCGGAAGAGGAGGCTCCCGAACCGGTCGGTCGTGCCCTGCGCGACCGTGTCGCCGCGTCGGTCCTCGAGCGTGAGGAGCGCGCCCGTTGCCGAGCCGGTCACCGCGACGAAGCGGATGCCGCCCTGCACGTGCAGGTTCGCGCGGGCGGCGAGCGGACTGCTGGCAAAGACGGCGAGCAGGAGAGGGAGGAGCTGGCGGCCGCGCATGCGGCGCACCGTACGAAGGCCGCCGGCGTGATGTCAACGCCGACTCCTCGACTCGAGCCTTGCCCGCCCCGATCGCGGGTGCGCCCGTCGAGCCCGACTGCGCGGAAGTACCCTCTTGCGTAATCCTGAAGAACTGCAGGGGGATATACGGCGGCATCGAGAGCGCGCTCGACACCATCAACAACGCCTTCGACCAGTGGCGGCAGGCCGTGCCTGCGCCCCGGGTCACGGCACGTCGACGAGCGGAGGACACGGAGGGGCGATGGGCAGGGATTCGGCGGACGCGAGAGCGGCGACGCCCCCGCGACCTCGACCGTCGCCGCGTGTTGGCACGTGTGTCGAGGGAGAGACTGATGAAGTGCGCACGATTCGGCCGAGCAATGGTGGTCGCTGCAGCCCTCGTCCTCGGAGCCGCAGGCGGCGCCGCGGCTGCGAGGCGCGGCGGGTTCCATGGCGGCGGCGGCTTCCACGGCGGTGGGTTCCACGGCGGTGGGTTCCACGGCGGTGGGTTCCATGGCGGCGGCGGCTTCCACGGCGGTGGGTTCCACGGTGGTGGGTTCCACGGCGGCGGGTTCCACGGCGGTTGGCATGGTGGCGGCTGGGGACACGACTGGGGAGGCGGGCCGCACATCTTCGTCGGCGGCGGGTTCTACGGCGGGCCCTTCTACGGAGGCTACGGCTACGGTCCGTCGTTCTACGGGGGCTGCTACCCTTATTCGCCGGGCTACTATCCGTATCCGTACTCGTATTGTCCGCCACCGCCACCACCGGGTTACGGCTATTACGGCTATTGGTAGGGCCGATGACCGATCGTCAGCGCGCGGACGTGGCGACGAGCCCGGCGAGGCTCTTCTCCGGAGCGGCCCACTGCTCACCTTCCATGCGCGCGATCTCCTTGCCGTCGCGGCGGACGATCGCGGTCGGCAAGCCAACGATGTGCAGGGTCTCCGTCAGGGGATCATCCCCCCAGTCGTCGTGCGGGACCCCGTGAAACGTGACCGTGATCGGGGCGCCCCGGATTTCTTCGAGGACGCGCACCAGCCGCGGAACGGCCTGCTCGCAGTGCGGGCACCAGCTCCCGAAGAAAACGAGCAGCTCCGTGGGCTGCTTCGTGCGGCGAAGCTTCTCGAGGGCGGCAGGATCCGGCGCGTATCGCGCCGCGCCACGGCGGTACTCGGGCAACGCCTGGATCAGCTCGTCGAGCTGCCGATCGCCGAGCACCGGCGGGCCCTCCTTCAGCGTCATCGTGAGCCCGTCCCGGTCGAGGACCAGGTTCGGGCCGTCCGCTCGCACGGAGAGGAAGTCCTCCTGGGGGCCGCTCGTGTCGACCCGGAGGACGTCGGGATCGGCGGCGTCGTGGCTGATGCGCGCGGGGTCGAGCAGGCGGGCGCCGAGCGGCCCGGTCGTGATGAGCACCGGGCGGCCGAACGGCGAGGGTTGCAGCAGGAACGCCTCGGGGGGGTCCAGGGACCGATAGACCGCCGCGCCCTGCGCCGCGAACTGGCTGGTGGCGACGAGCTCGATGGTGAACGCGTGCGCGGTGCCCGCAAAGCGCGCGAGCAGCGCCACGGGCACTGCATACACGAAGAACGAGCGGATCATGGCGGATCTCCTCGGGCGAGCGCGTCCAGCGTCGCATCGGGGGGGAAGCCGGTCCACGTCGCGACCACGCGGCCTCCGTCGACGAGCGCGCTCCGCGGCAGCGTGCGGTAGAGCCTGCGGAGCAGCGGCGGGGGGGCACTGCGCACCTCGAACGCCGGACCGGCCGACCAGAGGAACGCGGCGGCCAGCGCGGGGTCGTCGTCGGCGACCCCCCACACCGGGGTACCGCCGTGGGGCAGCTTCAGCCGCTCGTTCAGGTGCGGGATCCGCGCGCGGGTCGCCGCGTCGGCGCGGTCGAGCAGCAGGACGAGATTGCGGCCGGTGCGCAACTCCGGGACGATCCGGTCGAGCTGCGTCGCCTCGACGGTCACGCCCGGCGCGAGGGCCGTGGCATGGTCGTCGAGCGGGAGCCACGGCGCGCACAGGGCGAACGCGACGCCTGCGCCGGCGCCGAGCGCGCTCGGCCACCCCGGGCGAACGCCCGGCGCTTGCGGGCCCCCCAGCCAGGCGAGACCCGACAGCGCCGCGAACCCGACGTCCTCGTACAGCGCCTGCCAGGGCGTTCGTTCGAGGAGCTGCCCGAAGCAGCCGCATGCGGCCGGCCCGCCCGGCCGCACGAGCTGCCACGCCACGATGGCGACGAAGGCCAGGAACGTCGCGCTGCCGAGGAGCAGCACGCCCCGACGGCGCGAGCCGCCGAGCAGCGCCGCGCCGAGCCCACCCTCGAAGGCGACGACCCCCAGGGCGCCGGGGTAGGCGATCGCCGACGGCACCGGCAGCACGTCGCGGAGACGCTCCGCCGCGCCCTGCGGGTCGATGGCCTTGGCGTACGCCGCGAGGAGCAGCACCGCCCCGAGGAGACGAGCCACCGCCGGGCCCAACGTTCCGAGCTTCGCCATCGCGCACACCGCCACGCCCTTTACGCGAATCGGGGCGGCTCGGAAAAGCCCAAGCACGTCACCGTGGGACTCCCTACGTCGCGAGCGCTCCCCCTCGCCGGCGCAGGACCTCGGCCAGCGTCTGGATGAGGCGATCGGGGTCCACCGGCTTCACGAGATGCTCGTCGAAGCCCGCTTCGGCGGAGCGTGTCCGATCGGTCGGACTCGCGAAGCCGGTGAGCGCGACGGCGACGATATCGGGCGCGTCCCGCCGCACGCGTGCCATCAGGGCGTAGCCATCCTCGCCGGGCAGCCCGACATCGCTCACGATGGCGTCGGGTCTCGTTCGTGCGAGCAGCTCGAGCGCCTGTCGCGCCGATCTGGCCGCATGGACGCGCGCCCCGCTGCTCTCGAGCGCGAGATAGGCCGCCTCGCGCGTGTCGGCGTCGTCCTCGACGACCAGGATCGTCATGCCACGCAGATCGTGGTCGTTCCCCTCTCGGAGCTGCGGCCGCCCCGCGGGCAGCAGGAGCGCGGTCGGCTGCAGCGGGAGGCGGAGAACGAATCGTGCCCCCCGGCCCTTGCCGGCGCTCTCGGCCTCCACGCTGCCGCCGTGCAGCTCGACCAGGTGCTTGACGATGTAGAGGCCGAGGCCGAGCCCGCCGTTGGTCCGGGCGCTCGACGTGTCGGCCTGGCGGCAACGCTCGAAGACGTGAGGCAGGAACTCGGCGTCGATACCGATACCCGTGTCGGCCACCGCGATGATCGCCGTCGCGCCTTCGGTGGTCATGATGATGTCGATGCGTCCGCCGCTCGGGGTGAACTTGAGCGCGTTCGTCGCCACGTTGCCGAGCGCCTGCCGGAGCCGTCTGCCGTCCCCGCGGACGTAGCCGGGCAGCGGCGTCAAGGAGAGCGTCACGTCGACGCGCTTCGCCAGGGCCAGCGGACGTATGCTCTCGACGCAGCTCTGCACCACGGCCCCCAGGTCGACCGCCTCGTGCACGAGCGCCATCGTGCCGGCGCGGATGCGCGAGACGTCGAGGATGTCGTCGATCAGCAGCACCTGCTGGCGGGCGTTTCGCTCGATGATGTCGACGGCACGCTCGAGCTGCGCGGTGTCGAGGAGCCTGCGTTTGACCAGCGCGACCCAGCCCATGATGGCGCTCAGTGGCGAGCGCAGCTCGTGCGACAGGAGCGCGAGGAACTCGTCCTTCGCCCGGTTCGCCGCCTCGGCCTCCTCTCGGGCCGCCTGCGCCCGCACCAGCCGGGCGTGCTCGGTCTCTGCCTGCTTGCGGGCGCTCACGTCGCGGAAAACGAGGACCACCCCGAGGACGCCCCGCGCGGGGTCGCGAATGGGGGCCCCGCTGTCGTCGATGGGAATCTCCCGTCCGTTTCGGGCAAGGAGGATGGTGTGGTTCGCGAGCCCGACCACGGCGCCCGAGCGGAGCACTCGCGCCACCGGGTTCTCGACCGGCGCGCGGGTCTCTTCGTTGACGATACGGAACACGTCCTCGAGCGCTCTGCCGTGCGCGGCGGCTTCCAACCAGCCCGTGAGCGCCTCCGCCACCGGATTCATGAAGACGACCCGCCCGGCGACGTCCGTCGCGATGACCGCATCGCCGATGCTCCGCAGCACCGTTCCGAGCCGCTCCTCGCTCTCGCGCCGTGCCGTTTCGGCTCGCCGGCGCCGGCGAGCGTCCTCCTCCCGGCCCACGAGCGACAGCCCGCCCACGAGGACGGCGCCGGCGGCGGTGGCGCCGATGAGCTTCAGGGTGCGACCGTTGCGCCGCGCGCGCTCGGCCAGGCGCTCCTTGAGGAGCTGGTTCTCCTCGTCCTGGAACTCGCCGAGCGCGGTCCGGAGCTGGTCCATCGTCTGCTTGCCGCGATCGTCCCGCGCGACGTCCAGGGCCGGCCCGTCACCCTGCGAGCGGCGGAGCTCGACGGCCTCTCGCAGCTCGTCGAGCCTCTGCGAGACCAGCGGGGCCAACGCCGCGACGCGCGCGTGCTGCGTCGGATTGTCGCGCGTCAGCTCGCGAAGCCGCGCGACATCGCCGGGGATCGCCTTCACCCCCCGTTGGTAGGGGGCCAGATACGCGTCCGTGCCGGTGAGGAGAAAGCCCCGCTGTCCACTCTCCGCCTCCGTCAGATCGCCCAGGAGAACTCGGACCTGCCCGAGCACCTTGAGCGTGTGCAGGGCCCAATCGCCGGCCAGGTGGCTCTGCTGGGCCTCGACGAAGGCCCCGAGCCCGGCCGCGAGCAGGAGGACGACCGCCAGCCCCAAGCCGACCCTCGTCGCCACCGAGAGCGCGGATTGGCGTTGCTTGGCTGAGGCGCCCGGCTCGACGTCCATGCGGAGATCTCTCGCGACGGAAGGAAGGTCGCGCCGCCGGCCCGGCGCGCGCTCGAGGCCAGCACGCTACATCCGTCCAGAATGACGTACAAGGGCCGCGTTCCGCTAGAAGAAGACGTGTCGCCTCTCAGCGAGGCCGCGTGCGATGAGGGCCGCGAGGGCGGCGCGGATCTGCTCGACGTGGCAGGCGACGGCCTGCGACCCGGGGCGCCCGCCGAGGCGCAGCGGCGCCCCGAAGTACACGCGGTACTTGACGGGCAGGGGAACGAACAGCGTCGGCGTGATCGGCGCGACCGGCGTTCGCACCAGGCGAGCGAGCCAGCGCGGGTTCGCCAGCAGCGGCGCCTCCTCCTCCGCACCGATCACGGCGACGGGAACGATCGGCGCCCCGGTCATGAGGGCGACGTGCACGAAGCCGTGTCCGAACGGACGCAGCCGATAGCGCTCGCTGAACGGCTTGGCGAGCGCTTTGACCCCCTCGGGAAAGGTGAGTACCACGGCGCCGGCACGCAGCAGATCGAGGCACGCTGCGCGGGTTCCGTCGACGGCACCGATGCGCCGGGCGGCGCGACCGAGGATCGGCAGCGACATCAGACGATGCTCCGCCATGCCGTGTACGAGGCGCGGTGGCTCCGCGTCGAAGAGGCACGCGGAGGTCACCATCGCGCCGTCCCAGGCGAGCACGTGCGAGCCGTGATTCGCGACCAGCAGGAGGGGGCCCGGCGGGAGCGCCTGCTCGAAGTGGCAGCTCACCCGGAAGTACCCCCGATAGAGAGCGCGGGTGACGAGGAAGAGCCGCGTGGCAGCCGAAAGGCGGAAGCCGAAGCGCTCCGGCGGGTGCCGCTCGAGCGCGCAGGCCTCCGCGAGGCGCGCGCGGACGTCGGCCGGCCAGAGCATCAGCCGCCGCGAGCGTCTCGGGGCGACCGCGCGCGGATGGCGCCGCGGCGGTGCGGTCTCGGCGGCCGCTCGCGATCGGCGCATGGTTGTCGACATCACTCGATCCGGATCATCTGGCCGGCGTAGTTGCGCGGGCCGGCGAAGAGGACGAGCGCGGGTGGGGAGCCGCGCTGCACGAAGAAGCGGCTCTCCGGCAGGAAGGCGTGCAGCAGGGGATCGATCGCCCAGTGAATGGTGGGGCGCAGGGTGAAGGGGACGACGTCCAGCCTCGCGCCGAGTCGATCGAGGGCCGTCGAAGGGGCGCGCACGAGCTCCAGATCGAGCAGGCGTGGGCGCGGCGTCGGAGCCACCGTGCGGAAGACGAGATGGCCGTGGACGGCGTTCGCGTCGAAGTTCTTGAGGACCAGGAAGATGAGCGGCCCCCAGTAGGTTCCCGCGGAGAGGTCGGCCCGTTCGTCGACCGTGCGTTGGTCCCTGCCGTCGCCCCAGCTCGCGTGAATGCGTCCGCCGAGGACGTCGATCGTGAGGTCGACGACGGGCCGACCCCGCGTGTCGCGGATGATCGACCGGCCGCCGAGCGCCTCGAGCCGGCCGGCGACCCGGGCCTCGGCACGATCTTCGTCGCTGGACCCGTCACGGAAGTGCGCCACCCGCACGCAGGAGAGCCGATCGCCGTCTCGTGTCTGCCGATACTCGACGAACCCGATCTCCGTGCCGCCGTCGGGCGCGTAGATTGTGCCGAAGCCCGCCACGTCGCCCTCCTCGTAGACGAGCCGGATCGGCGTGCCCGGAAGTGCGAGCGCACGCTGCGGTGAGAGCGCGATCGCCGTTGCCGCGGCGAGGTTGAGCATGAGGACGCTGCCGTTCACGTGCCCGAGGCGGACCGCTCGCTCCGCACTACTCGGTGCTCCAAGATTCGTGCCTGCCGGCAGCGAGGCAAAACATTCTGGGCGACACGCTCGACCGCTACCAGTTGCGCTGACTGGGCGCACCGACTGCTACCGTCGCATCGCCTCGACGTGCTCGTCAGGCACGGCGCATGCCGCGGCGACGAAGAGACGCGACACCGTCCCACCGCGATGGAAACATCTGCACTCGGTTGTAGTTCCTACACCCGCGGGTACCGTCGCGGCGCGCGTCCCCGTGGCAGGACGCGGCTGGCACGGCGGGTGCTCCGCGGAGAGGGCACACTCCGCATGCCGAGGCGCGGACCCCCGGGGTCGTCCGGAGACGGGCCGCGTCCGCAGCCGATCGGAGGCTTGTGATGGGTGACCGGGACTGGATGTTCCAAGACGAGAAGATCGAGCGGCTCTTCGAGCCCGACATCATGATGCCGGCGCAGTTCTACGGGCGCGTGGTCCATCGCGCACGGGAGACCGGCGAGCGACGTCTCATGGCGGCGATCCTCGAGGATGCCGTTCATACCCTCTGCGATCGGGGACACCGGCGCGCTCCACGGGAGCTCCGCGCCGCCCGCCGCTGGATCGAGAGTCACGACCGGCAGTGGGTGTTCTCCTTCGAGCGCATCTGCGAGGCGTTGGACGTCGACCCCGAGCACGTCCGTGAGCAGCTCCGGTCCCGATCGGGGCGGATCGCCGTGATCGTCGGCGTCGAACCGATGCGCGGAAACGTGCCCCGTCGGAAGGCGCCAGACTCGGCGGCATAGCCCGACGGGAGGTCCGACCGGAAGGTGAGGATGAAGGGATGAGAAGGGCGGCGTATCCTTCCGTCACCGGAAGCATACCGCTGGGTCGCACGCGCTGGCGGCGCCGGGCGGGCAGGGCACCACCGCGCCGACGACCGGCGTCGCCACGAGCGTGATCGTCCACGGGGCCTGACGCGCGTCTTGCCCGAGGCAGTCGCCCAACAGGCCACACTGCGGCCGCCCCGCGACCGTGCTCACCTTGAACGCGCCCGACTGCCAGTCGTACCACCCCGGATCGGGGTGTGCGCCGCGCTGGCCGACCGTGCTATAGCCCCACAACGTCGCGCCCCACTGGGTCACACACGCGTCGGCCGTGCTGCCGCTGCCGTCGAGGTCCATCGTGGAGCACAGCCCCCCGAACCACAGGCGGAACTTCTCCTGGCCGTTGGGCCGCCCAGAGCGACAGCTCATGGTCGGATCCGGCGGTGCGCAGACCAGATGATCGGCCGCGCCCGCGTTGCTGATCGCCACCTGCTCGACGGACCGGCTCGCGCACGCCGCCCCGCCGCACCCGAGCGGTGCCGCGGCGAGGTGCAGGCAGAGCGTGCCGTTGTTCAGGAACTCCACCGTGCGGCAGCCGTCTGGCCTCGGCTGGGTCCAGCAGCCAATCATGTACCCCGTCATGCCGACCGTCTTCTGCGCGCCGGCGCATGGCGAGTCGAGGGTCGAGTGAATCACGGCCGTGCTCATGGTGCCGTCGGGGGGAAAGGGCTGGTCCAGGCGATAGACGACGCGCGTCGTTCCCGCCGGGCAGGGCGGGATGCCAGGATCGTCCACCGAGGGGCATTCGGCCCTGAGGCCGCCCGCGATGCGGCCCGCCGAAAGCCCGCAGCGCCCCGCATCGGCAGGGCTCCCTCGACCGAGTAGCACGGCCGCGGCAACCGCGGCCACGCGTCCTGCGCGTGAACCAGCTCTTTGAGCAATCATGGACCACCTCCGCTCGGATCGTGTCGGCAGCACTACCGCATCCATCGAGTGGGACGGAAGAGACGAAGGTCGCAGCCCGGCGGTGCAGGGATGTCGGACCCAAAAGGGTGTTGACGGGATGACTGGGTGACCAGCACCTCCTCAGTGCCAGCTCGTTTCCTGTGTCACTCCGTGGCAGTCTGTTGCTCTCGGTGTCGGGTACCGGTAGGCGGTTCTCTGCACGGCAGCTACACAGCAGAGGGTGTCCGTGACACTTCAAGATGTCCCCCCCATAAGCACTGAAAGATGTCCGCTCGTTGATCACGACTTTACGCCGCCCTCCCCCTGGAAGCCGGGGTCTCGAGCAAGGTGCCTTGCCGATCGTAGCAGGCGAGGAGCTTGCCGTGGTGGCTGACCCCGAGGCGACCATCCGGGAATTCGTGGACGAGGACGGGGCAGCGCACGTAGTGCCGCCGCCACTTGGTCGCGGGGA